>Ga0172379_10002389_pt1 | contig 33341 bp, 30 predicted proteins | sample GrowelOW334metaG_FD_119756 | JGI IMG/M metagenome (GOLD analysis project Ga0172379, IMG submission 119756) | Groundwater microbial communities from an aquifer near a municipal landfill in Southern Ontario, Canada - Groundwater well OW334 metaG | ecosystem: Environmental > Aquatic > Deep...
GAGAGCGACGCGGACACTTGGAGTGACCCTTAAAGGGTTTGGATTCGAGCGACGCGCCGCTCCGCAATCAAGGAACATTAGTTCAATGATACAACACGCACAGTGGTATATTAGGATTCGGTCCCGGTTTGGGAAATACACCGAGATATTATTTCGCAAAGAGTCCTCGGGCGTCGGAAGTGAAGTTGTCGTCCCACCCAGAACATCATTACTTCATGTTAAACTGAAACCATGATCAAACCGCATATCGTCATACTCGGCGCAGGCTTCGCTGGAACATATGTCGCAAAACGTCTAGCAAAGCGAGTTAAAAGGGGCGAAATAGACGTTACTATCGTAAATCGCACAAATTATTTCCTTTTTACGCCTCTTCTGCATGAAGTTGCGACCGGTTCGCTCTCGCCCGGAAGTGTGGCGGAGCCGATACGAGAGATCTTTCATAAAACCGGCGTTGAGTTCTTCCAGGGTACGGTACAAACTATAGATACAGTGAACAGGCGTGTACATGTGAGGGGAAATGATACGAGACACACCCTCACATATGATTATTTGGTAATAGCTACCGGCGCAGAAAGCAATTACTACAATATTCCAGGTGCGGAACAGTTCACTATGCCGCTTAAAGACCTACAGGATGCCGCGGAGATACGTACACGGGTTATCGATGCTATGGAAAGGGCAGTAGTTTCCGAGGATCCTGATGAGAGGAAACTTTTACTTTCCTTTACGGTTGTTGGCGGGGGTCCTACGGGAGTGGAAACGGCGACAGAGCTGGAAGAATTTATTTGTGGCATGGTCAATAGGTATTACCGCAATTGTGAACCACAAGAAGCAAGTATTTCCCTCATACATACTGGTACGGAGCTTTTGCAGCAGTTCCCGCCGACTTTGCGCAAGGCGGCGGCAGAGAGGGTGGCAAAGAAGAGGATTACACTTATCTTGGGCAAGACTGTCACCTCTGTGGATCCAAAAGGACTCACTTTGTCGGATGGCACACATGTTCTTTCTGGTACTACGATATGGGCGGCGGGGGTAAAAGCCATCATACCTGATTTCGAAGGTGGCACGCCCCCACTCTCGTCAGGTAGGCTCACTGTCGATCAGTTTTTTCGATTGGTCGGAGAAGAGAGAGTCTATGCATTGGGCGATGTTGCGGCCTACGCGGATTCCAAAAATAATATATCTATACCAATGTTAGCGCAGGCGGCAGTGGGTGAGTCCAAAGTTGTGGCGGCAAATATTGTGTCTGCTATTTCCGGAAGCACCTTGCGTTCATTCCGTTATCGTTCCAAAGGCTCGCTCGTGTCTCTCGGCCAGTGGTTTGCAGTCGGTCAGGTATTTTCTGTAAAGATGACTGGCCGTCTCACCTGGTGGATGTGGCGGACAGTCTACCTGGGCAAGTTCGCCTCTTGGAGTAAGCGTATCCGAATCGGATTTGAGTGGTTTGTGGCCATGTTTTATACCAGAGATGTGACAAAGCTGACGTAGGGTGTGTCGCAGGGTTCGACCTCGCAAACTGACTATTCACAGTTTGCGTTGCAGTGTGTGTGTGTGTGGAATAATAACTCTATGAAAACAATATCTCTTTTGGTTCTTTCTGTTGTGCTAATGGCTGGAATAGTATCTGCGGCGACTACAATAAGCAGTGGTATCTCAACGGGCGGACAACTCACCGTTACAGGTACAAGTACCCTCATGGGGGTTGTTGGGGTTGGTACGACTACACCACTTTCTAATACCTTACTTTCAGTAAATAAATATGTGATTGATCAAGATAATTCTACTTTACTTGGTTTGCAACATGATGCTCTATCGACGGCTAATGGAACGCACAACACTACAGCTTTAAATACAATTATTAATACGAAGGTTGCTACAGGGATTACAAATAGTGGGTCGGTTAGAGGTGCATATACCCAGGTTCTAAGAAATATCAATTCAGGAGAGGGTGATAATGGTACATTGGCAGCAATTTATGGTCATCGTTATCATTATGGTCATTACAATGCCGATCCAACCGCAACCCCTACAACGACAAACGTTTACGGAATCAATTTGCAAGGCAGAGTCAGTACGGGTTATGTTACAAATCTAATTGATCTTTATATTACTACAACAGTTATTGGTGGAACGGTGGCTAATCATTGGGGTATATTTCAACAATTAACAACGGCAAAAAACTATTTCGGTGGCAATGTTGGCATCGGTACCACATCTCCGGCAGGATTGTTGAATGTCGCCTCAACATTGCCATACATTTATATAACAGACACAAACTCTGCTACAAACAAAAAACACTGGTTCATGGAGAACAATGCCGGAGTGTTGAGTTTCGGAACTAGCACGGATGCTTGGAATGTCTCAGATACAAAAGCTATATCTATCACAAATAATGGTAGTATCGGTATTGGTACCTCAGCACCCGCTTCTCAGTTCCATGTTGCGACCACTACTGCAAATGCGACTACTTCGGTTACGATCGGTAAGACAGGTCAAACAAAGGGTTCTTGTCTAGAATTATTTGATTCATCTGGCACCGCAGTGTATGCCTATGTTTCTGCTGGGGCAAGCACGTTTACTCTTTCTTCTGCATCGTGTAAATAGTTTGTATTTCAAAACACTATCCACACTTTGCATTGAAGTGAGCGTATGTGGGATAATACCTCTATGAAAAACATATCTCTATTGGTTCTTTCTGTTGTGTTTATGGCAGGGATTGTGTCTGCGGCGACGACGATAAGTACTGATATTACGACAGGAGGGCAACTGAGTGTGACAGGGACAAGTACATTTATGGGAAATGTTGGAATCGGAACTACGAGCCCAAATGGGATTTTACATGTTGTCAGTTCTTCATTTTCCGGCTCTCAATTATTTGAACGCATTGCCGGTGGTTCAAATATTCCATATGCTTCATTACGATTGTTGGCTACTAAGGCAACGGATATGGGAGACGGGTTCGGTTCAGTTATGACATTTCTTATACAGGATAACGCCGGCTCAGCTAATGTGATTGCGGATATTGCTGCTGTCCGTGCTGGTGCAGATGGGACTGGGGACATTGTTCTGAAGCCAGCAACAGCTGGTGCCGTAAATGAACGACTAAGAGTAACTAGTATCGGTAACGTCGGTATCGGCACCACAACACCATATTCCAAGTTCCATGTCACTTCGGGTGCATCTGCTACCACTACATCGAACTTCGGGGAGGTGGGGGTGACCAGCAGTAAATCATGCTTTAACACCAAAAACAGTGTCGGTGCCGATATATCATTTTACTTCGTCGGTACAGCTATGGTTGTAGAAAACAATCTTTGCAGATAAACCTTTATCCCCACATATTGCTAAGGAAAATTTTGCTTTCTTGTGTGATAATATAACCAATTATGAAATACATAAAAATCTTGCTTGTTGGCTCCTTGTTATTACCCGTGATCGCATTCGCTGCTTTTGATGATGTTGGTATTACCACAGATGCTGTCATAAACGTCGGTGCATATTCTTTGAATATCAGTGGTTCTACAGCCGCTATAGAATCCATCACTGTAAATGATTCAAATTTTACTGTGACTTTGGCCGCGGGTTCTGCTATCACTGTGTATTCCTCGAGTTTCAATGATCTTTCTACCGATGCAGCAGGAGCTACTGTAGTCGATACTTGCAATGCGACTGCTTCTTCCATAAACCTGACATATGCCGGCGCAGGCTCGGTGACACACACTATCACGCCTTCTTCTGGGATATGTGGACCTACGGGAGTTTCTACACCTGCATCTTCAAATACCAGTTCATCGTCGGGAGGAGGTAGTGGCGGCTATTACGTAGCTCCTACACCTACACCGAGCGTATCATTGGCTCAGCCGGCAAATTGCCCCGCAGGTATGATCTGTACAGCCACTGCCACAACCGGCGTTGGTGGAGTTACTTCTGGTCTCAAACTCTTCACAAAGACACTTGCGTTTGGTATTGCAGATATCGATGTCCGTGCACTCCAAGTCTTTCTAAATACCCACGGTTTTGTGATAGCAAATAGCGGTAGTGGATCGCCTGGAAATGAAACATCGTATTTTGGCAATGGCACTAAAGCTGCACTTGTAAAATATCAGGCGAGCGTCGGTTTGCCAGGTACAGGATTCTTTGGTCCGCTTACTATTGCAAAAGTGAATAGTGTTATTTTGGGTGGTGCAACTGTTCCGATAAAGACGGTGGCTCCTACCACAACCAGTTCTTCTTTTGGCGCCGGATACATATTCAATAAGAACTTGACCCAAGGAGACACTGATAGTGATGTTATGATGCTCCAGAAATATCTGAACAGCAATGAATATGTAATAGCCGAGTCCGGGATTGGTTCCTCGGGTAATGAAAGTGATTATTTCGGGTCTCTGACAAAGACGGCACTAATGAAATTTCAGGCGAACAAAGGTTTACCTAGCACCGGTTTCTTCGGCCCCATGACTAGGGGGGTCATAAATAAATAACCAACTACTCTCTGAGTATTGTGCTTGTCGGGTCTCGTGTGGGGTGTATAATGCGTTTATATGGTAAATCAACGAGTATTTGTATCTTGGTTGCCGGTAGCTATAGCAGTCACTATCGCATTAGGAACTGTGTATGCGGCTGTGCAACAAAACTATCGCGAGAGTGCAAATGATCCTCAGATACAACTAGCAGAAGATATCTCGGCGATGTTACGAGGCGGCCTCGAGCCAAAAGAGCTCGCAGGTAGTATTCCTCCGGTAGATATTGCAAACAGTTTGGCAACTTTTGTTATGGTATTCGATGCACAAGGTAAGGCTTCTTTTTCTTCGGGGTTCATAGGTAGCTCTTCTCCAGCATTACCGGAAGGCGTACTTAGTTCCACTCGTTCTCTAGGTATAAATGATATTACTTGGGAACTGCCTTCAGGTGAGCGGTTTGCGGCAGTAGTAAAGTATTGGAAAGGTTCTTCCTCTGGCGAAGGTTTCGTCCTCGCCGCACGATCTCTCCGTGAGATAGAAGAAAGGGAATTTCGGCTGGAGCTCATAGTGGGCATAGGCTGGATAATGGCCATGATACTCACTCTAGTGGCGGAATGGTTCAAACTGCTTTATCACAGGAGATATATAAAGGATACTTATATCAGCTAGTATTACATAGTCTGTGTTTAGAAAATGTAACATTTCGCCTGTTCGATCGGTTATAATAGGTGAGAACATGGCATACAAATCGTTATTCAAGAAGATAAGAGGTAGCAAATACGCAAAGCCAGAGGTGGTTGCGGATTCTAGTATCTTGGCTGATGCTGAGGTGCTAACGTTATCTCTCCGGGACCCCAATGCCTTCGGAGAAATTGTAAATCGTTATGAGCGTTTGTTTGTGAGGAAAGCCCGTGAAATAGTGCATAATGAAGACGATGCCTATGATGTGGTCCAGGAAACCTTTGTCCGTATATATTCCGCAGCCAAAAGATTTAAATCCAAAGACAACGCCTCGTTCCGATCATGGGCATATACTATATTGGTTCGCCAATGCTATTCTTTTTACAAAAAGCAAAAGCGTGCCGAGGCGTTCAGTGTTCCTCTCGATCCTGAGCTTTTAGAAATCATACCTGACCAAGCTGGGGTAGATGAGCGTGAACGAGTACTTTCCATGGGTAGTGCTCTGGCACTTATTTCACGGTTGCCGGCGAAGCTCAAGCGTATAGTGGAACTTCATTTTCTCGAGGGTACTTCCCAAAAGGAGATAGCGGAGATGGAGCATATTTCGCCAGTTGCTGTAAGGGTTCGTATCCATAGGGCAAAGAGGGAGTTGCACAAAATGCACTTGGAATCGGGTTTGCAATTGTATTAAAATATACATGATGAATATATGGAATAGCGTCAACCCTGACGAGGAGCTGAAGAGGCGGGTAATGTTCCGCGTCAAGCTCATTTTTTATTTCCGGCGTTTTTCTACCCCGCTTGCGATAGAGGGACTTCTTTTTGTCGCATTTACAGTGCTTACCCTCCTGTCGGTATCTATAAGGAATATAATCCACAATATTTCTGAGCTCGAATACGTGAGTGATGGTTTTGGTTATATGTATCGAGCTACACTGCATACGACCATAACAGTACAAATTTCCATGTTTGTGACCTTGGTCCTGGCGGCAGTACTTGCAAAGAATTTTTACAGAAACATGAGAACAGCGGTATAATCGGGTAATGACACAGGCGCAAGCACTAGAGATCATGAAAACAGGGTCAAATGTCTTCCTGACCGGTCCGGCAGGGAGTGGCAAAACTCATGTCCTGCGACTGTATATAGACGAGCTCCGAAGGAGAGACATACCCATCGGCATTACTGCATCGACCGGCATAGCCGCTACGCATATGGGCGGCGTCACTATCCATTCCTGGTGTGGTATAGGCATCAAGGACAATCTTTCCGACCAAGATATCGAGGAGATTGGCGCAAAGGACTATGTAAGGAAAAAGGTTGAAAATGTGAGAGTTCTCATAATAGACGAGATATCCATGTTACATGATTATCGCCTAGACAGCGTGGATAGAGTACTCCGACATATTCGCAAATGTGATGAACCGTTTGGTGGACTTCAGGTAATACTTTGTGGAGACTTTTTCCAGTTGCCGCCGATAAACCGTTCTAGGGAAAATTCGTATAACGAGCTCTTTGGCGAGGAAGTGCGGACAAACTTCGCATATCATTCTCCGAGCTGGAGATCTCTCGGTCTCACGATCTGCTATCTGGAAGAGCAACATCGTCAGAGTGATGACGAATATACGAGAATACTAAATGAGATTCGTGATAACAATGTTTCTGAAAATACATGGAAAATCCTCACGAGCAGAATAAACGCTGAGCCGGAGGTAGACATATCGGTTGAGCCTACGAGGTTGTATTCCCATAATGCCAATGTTGATGTCGAAAATGAAAAGGAGTTGGCAAAGATTCCCGGTCAAGTTTTCAGTTATGAAATGAACGGTCGTGGCAACCGGAAGCTGGTAGAGGTTCTGAAGAAAAGCTGTCTCGCCCCCGAAAAGCTATATCTCAAGGAAAATGCCCGCGTGATGTTCGTAAAGAATAACTATGAAGACGGGTATGTGAATGGCACACTCGGTACTGTTATAGAATGTTCATATAGTCGGATAGTTGTTCGCACATCGCACGGTAAAGATATTGAAGTAAAACCCATGCAGTGGAGCGTAGAAGAAGATAGCCGTACCCTGGCTGAGCTCAGCCAGTACCCATTACGCCTGGCTTGGGCTATCACAATACACAAGAGTCAGGGCATGTCGCTCGACGCTGCGACGGTGGATCTCTCGCAGTCTTTCGAAAAGGGTATGGGGTATGTCGCCCTGTCCAGGATACGGTCGTTAAAAGGTCTTTCCCTCATAGGTCTGAATAAGCACGCACTTGAGATCCATGACGAAGCTCTGGAACACGATATTGCATTTCGGGAGATGTCTCGCGAGCAAGGTGAGCGTTTTGCACGTATTCCTCTCGAAGAGATAAAAAAAATGCACTTGGCTTTCCTTGGACCGGAACCTACAGGGAAAGAGATAAGAAAGAAGAAAATAAAATTGCCGAGAGAAAAAAAGATAAGGAGCGAGGAAGTAACAAAGAGATTAATATCTGAAGGCAAAACTATCAGGCAAGTCGCCGATGAAAGGGAAATGGTTTTTGGTACCATACTAAACCACATAGAAACTCTTAGGGCAGGGGATCCTTTTTGGAATATTTCGCACCTGAAGGGTAGTGTGCCAGTCGTAAAATTTCAGCGGATAGCACAAGCCTTTCACAAAGTGGGCATGCAGGAAGGTGGAGAGCGACCTCTTTCGCCGGTAATGTCGGTGTTGAAAAGTTCTGGCTCTGGCAGTTACAGCTTCGAGGAGCTGAGAGTTGTCAGGTTGTTCCTATAAATTTATGGATGCATCATATTCTCTTGTTCGAGACAACAGATCGCTATCTATCCGCATAGCCGTACACCCCGACGGGCGAGTTGTAGTTTCCGCACCCAGGCTCGTACCTAACTTTTTGATCGAGCAATTTGTCAGTAGTAAAAAAGAATGGATAAAAATAAAGCAGGAAAAGTTCAAAATGCACCCTATTCACCCCATGCGACTTTCGCTTCGCAAAATGAACAGCAAGGATTACGAAAACAATAAAGAAAGAGCTTTCAAGTTTTTGAGTGAAAGAACCTCTTTTTTCAATCAACACTACGGATTCCGGATAGATTCTATCTCTATTCGTAATCAAAAATCCCGCTGGGGAAGTTGTTCCAAGAAACGGAATATAAACTTCAATTATAAGCTTATTTTCCTGCCGGAAAATATGTCTGATTATGTCGTCGTGCACGAACTATGTCATTTGAAGGAGCTAAATCATTCTCAAAAATTTTGGAATCTGGTTCGGGAAACTGTCCCCGACTACGAGAGTATTCGGAAGGAGTTGAAGAAAATAGGGTAAAAAAAGAGGCCTGCACAAGCGGCCTCTCTCATCTCTTATCATCTTCGAACATAGTTAGACGTGCAAAAGTTTTCGGGCGTGTTCGATGTATTTTTTCACGAACGCAATACGGCTATTGAGCTCGATCCCGTTCAGGATGTCTCTCAGGTCCGGTGTGCTCGTGGTGGAAAAAACATGTCTGATGCCGGAGCTGTTGATATCGAGCTCTTCGCAGACTCGGTATGACGTACCTTCATCGAAATAGAGGTCTTCACATTGCCCGACGAGTCTCAGGCATTCAGCGTCGATCATTTCAATGTGTCGATTGTAAGCCTGGGTGACAGGTGCCCGTTGTAATAGCATATGCAATAAGTGTTTTGTGGTGTGCTTTCACTCAGATTTTTACCACAGATCTGAGGTAATAACAAGTTCATAATCTGGATCTTTCGTTGTAGTATTATTACAGGTAATAATGTTAATTAACCAAATATGAAATCATCATCCGTCGTAAAGTTAGTCGTTGCCATCGTCGTTCTCATCGTCATCGGTTTCCTCATATTCAATAAGTCTGCTCAATCACCAACATCTGTGTCTAACAATGATGGAGTTGGCACATCTACGCCGCAAGTTACCGATATGGCTACTACTACAAATATTATAAATGCGACGAGCACTCCTGTCACAGGAACAACTGCTACGACGACTATGACTGTAAAATCTTATACTCTGACAGAGGTCGCAATTCATAATACCGCATCGAGTTGTTGGGCGGCAGTAAATGGTGGAGTTTACAATCTCACGACATGGATAGGAAAGCACCCGGGTGGCGAAAAGGCCATTCTTTCCATCTGTGGTAAGGATGGTTCTTCTGCCTTCAATAACCAGCATGATGGTCAGGCCGATCCTGCGAAGGCTCTGGCTTCATTCAAGATAGGACTCTTGGTAAAATAAAACAGCTATATATCCGGTCACTGCTACTCATATCGAAGTGCTTGTATCGGACTGAGACGAGATGCACGTCGTGCCGGATAATATCCGAATACTATACCTATGACCGCCGAGACACCAAAAGCCATGAATATAGAAGACAAGGATACAGAAGTCTGAAGTATTCCCAGGCTCGTGACAGCATATGAAGTCGCCCAACCCAAGGCAACTCCGATAATGCCGCCAATGACTGTGAGCGCTACTGCTTCGGATAGAAACTGAATATTTATATCAGAACTTTTTGCGCCGATTGCCTTGCGTAGTCCTATCTCTTTTGTCCTTTCTGTAACTGTGGTTAGCATCATATTCATGATACCGATGCCTCCGACTAGGAGTGATATACCAGCTACTGCACCGAGAAGTGTAGTGAAGGTGCCGGTCACGCTCGATGCGGCTGAGACGATGGATGACTGGTTCAAGACACTGAAGTCTGCTTGGGAGATATCTTTTATTTTGTGTCGGTCGGTGAGTAGGGCGGTGATGTCATCTTGTACCTGAGTCATAGTATCCGAAGAAGCTGCCGACACGCCAATAGTAGACAAATATGCTGTACTGCCTAGGAGGAATAACTGAGCACTGGAAAAGGGAACGTAAACCGCATCATCTTGGTTGGTAAAGCCGCTGGAACCTTTTGAACTCGTCATACCTATTACGGAGTATTGAGTTCCGTTGATACGTATGTATTGTCCTATGGGGTCAGCATCAGCACCAAAGAGGTCGTCGCGGGTAGTAGGGCCGATGACTGCGACTTTGCCGCGAGTAGACACATCGTTATCAGAGATGAATCTGCCGGAAGCAATATCGATATTGTGTACACTCGAATATTCTTGTACCACTCCGTTCACGGTTGTGTTTGTGTTCGTGCCTTTTGCTGTGATCTGATACCGGCCGGAGACTTCGGGAGAAACCGCAGAAATGTTCGGAACATTTTGTTTTATAGCCTCGGCGTCGTCAGGTGTGAGCGTACGTGATGCACCTCTGCCTGTAGATACTTGTACGCCCGGCCCTCTTTGCGCTCCGGGATAGATGATGAGTAAGTTCGAGCCCAGGGACTGTATGTTTGACTGTATCGAGCTTTGTGCCCCCTGTCCGACAGCTACTAGCGCTATGACCGAGCTAATGCCTATGATGATGCCAAGCATCGTGAGAGCTGTGCGCACTTTGTTTGCGGTCAGAGCAGAGAATGTTTCGTGTATTATGTCTCGGGTTATCATTTTTTTATATGGTTTTTGCTATCTTCTACTATCTTGCCGTCGCGAATATGAATGATGCGATCGGCGTGCTCTGCTATTTCTTGTTCATGAGTGATGAGGATGATGGTGCGGTTCAGCTCTTTGTTGAGTCGCTTGAATGTACCCAGCACGATGTTGCCAGTCTCGGTATCGAGGTTACCGGTGGGCTCGTCGGCGAGTATGAGGGCGGGATTGTTTACCAGGGCTCGGGCTATGGCCACACGCTGGATCTGTCCGCCGGAGAGCTGGTTTGACTTGTGATGATAGCGATCTTCCCCCAATCCGGCTCCCTTTAGTGCTTGAATAGCACGCCCTTCTCTTTCTTTTGGGGAGATATTGGCATAAACAAGCGGTAACATGACATTGCGGAGCACGGTTGCTCGCGGTAGCAGATTGAACGATTGGAATACAAAGCCGATCTTATCCCTCCTAACTTCCGCTAGCTCATTGTCAGATAGTTTGGAAACATCGTGATGGTCGAGTTTGTATGTTCCGGAAGTCGGAACATCTAGTGCACCTAAAATGTGCATGAGAGTGGACTTGCCAGATCCGGAAGGTCCCATGATAGCAACAAATTCTCCGTCGTCTATGTCAAATGAAACATCCTTTAGGGCGTGAGTCAGCGTATCCCCGGTTTGGTACACTTTGCTTATATTTTTGACTTGGATCATAGTGTGACTGTTCGGTGAGGATATTATCTGGTCACAGTGCGGAAATTGGCATTTGCTCCGGTTCCGCCAGTGCGAGTACCACCCAAACTATTTAGTAGACTGGGAGCTGTGGATGTTTGGCTGGTTCCACTCACGGTAATTGTTCTGGTTACTACCCATTCGCCGCCCGTGAGACCAGATATGATCTCGGTGTTGCTGTCATCCGATGCTCCCAGTGTCACGAACTGGATTCGGGGAACAGCTTCCGATGATATCGTCTGTGTAAGTCTTTTTGTCGTAGATGCTACATCCAAGATCTGAACATATGATCTGTTACCTTGGCTTTTCACAGCACCTGATGGTACTACTAATACATTATTGATTTCTTTCGTAATGATTGAGGCGTTCACACTCATTCCAGGTAATATTCGTGGATCTGAAGTGTTCAGAGTTATTTTTACATTGTAAGAAACTATCCCTTGACTCACAGTACCGACGAGATCTACTGCGGAAACTGTCCCGGTGGCGTTCAGTCCTTCTATTGCGTCGAAGGTCAAGTCAACTCTGTTACCTGTATGAACCTTTGCCGCGTCGACTTCATTGAGCGGAATAACAGAGATTTTTTCATCACCAATGAGAGTTGCTATCGTAGTGCCGTTACCCGCTTGTTCGTATATGTTTACAGGTATTCTCCCGACTGTTCCGCTAAAAGGTGCGCGGATAAAATAATTTTCGTAAGTTTGTTGTTGTTGAGAAAGCGAAAGCTCCTGGCTCTGTATATCCAATGGATCTGTGCCTTCTTTGAGATTGAGCAAGGCGTTTTTTGCGGAGTCAATACTGTTTTGTGACGAGGACAAGGAAGATATCTGGCTATTCACTGTACTCGACCAGGAATTGATATTTGTTGCCGTCGTAGGTGCGAGAGATGCATTGTAGCTTGGTTGCGTAGTCGATATATAGTTCACGGCGCTCTGTGTCTTTTGCAGTGTTCCGGAAATGTTTTTTGCGAGGAGATATGTTTGATCTATCAGTTCTTCTATGTCCGATGTCGCGCTAAAACGATTTAGGGATTTGTATTTTTGCAAAATAGCTGTGTATTGTATGCTCGCCGAGTCGAAGCTTGTCAAGGCCGAGTCCCGGTATTCTTTGCGTATACTCGCGGGTAGAGAGGCGTTCGGATCCTGTAGAAAGCCTCCTTGGCTATAAAATATATCTTTTAGTCCTGCCATTATGGCGGGAGTATCTAGGAAAAAGCCAGATATGCTGTTGAATGCATCTGTGTATGACTTGCTCAGGGTATTTTCTGCACTGGAAAGGTCAGTGGATTTTGGTGGGGCAGTTAGCTTGGATAGGGCAATGCGGGCATTTTGGAGAGAGTTGTAAGCTTGTTTGGAATCAATGGTTACTAATAGTTTTCCTTGATCTACATGATCACCGACAGAGACATCGATCGTATTTATCATGCCGCTGACTTGGCTCTGGATATCAAGCTGATTCGAAGCAGAGACTTGGCCGGTACCTGTCACCACCTCTGTTATAGATCCTAGACTTGCCCGAGATAGGACATATTGGGGCACGATCTTTTTCGTTGAGATAAAACCGTATGTATAATAAGATACACCTAGGATGGCAAGTATGATGAGCGTACTCCAGATTTTGTGCGAAAGGATCGTGAATTTTATTTTGGAAAATATTTGTTTTTTCATGGTTTGGGTGGAAGGATTCTAATAAAGGTTGCACTTAGAGTACCTTCGCTATCTGGGGAACCGAGAACTACGACTTGTTGTCCGACTCGGAGATCCTCGGGTCCGACGGGAGTGCGTAACCGGCGGAGTGCTGTAGATGACCCGATCATGACCATAACTTCTGGTCTATGCGGTCCACGCACAGAAAATCTGGGGAGATTTATATGATTGACACTACCGATCACTCCATGGGGATTTGATTGATTCATCCTGCCCAAGGAAACGCCAGCAGAAAATACGACAAATAATAAAAGCAATATTCCGAGCAGGGAACCAAGTTTCGTATATGAAGAAAGGGTGGTAATTTCTCGGAAAGGCATGTTAGTTTTTTGCGCGCATATGCTTTGGCGCTAAGTTTTCTCCGTACAAAGAAAGATTTCGTAAGACGGAAATGATATGGTAAGTAGAGTAGACAAATACAAACACAATAGTGATCAATCCGGCTATTTCCGATAGCGGAAGAGAAGCGGCTATGGACAACAGCAGATCTTCCCAGGCTACGATGATGCTGGCACCTCCATATGCAAAAAGGCTCAGGTATTCGAAAAATCCGGATTGACTGCCGCTATTCACCAAGAAGTTTAGCGCGGGCTTGAATGAAGCTATTGCTCCAATAATGAGAGTGAAGTAAATGACAAGTTTGGCACGGAATTGGGCTAGGCGAGCACGCTGTATCCTGCTAGATACGGTAAAGTATACATGGTCTCCTTTTTCGGATGTAGCCTTCATCTCTACGCTATTTATAAGCTTTTTATATGAATCGTATGCCATATTGATATTAGAGGTAGTACGTCCTCAATTTGGTCTTTGGTGCACGAACAAAGAACGGATCTTTATGAGCGCTCTCCTATGCCAGCTTTTGACCGTGTTCATGGGCTTTTTCATGACGACCGCTATTTCATCAAATGTCATTTCTTCGCGGTAGTGCATTATGAGGACTGCTCTGTGGTCGGGGTGGAGGTTGGTCATGGCCGCTTCCATTTCCTCAGCTAGTTGGCCTTTCTCGAAGATTTCCTGTGGCAAGGGCTCGGGGTCATGTAGGGTATCTGCAAAAGACATATCCTCATTGCCGTCGTCGAGCTCGCTAAACGACATAGCCCTCTTTTTCTTTATATGGTCGAGGGCGGTATTTCTGGTAATGGTAAAAAGCCACGGGCGAAAATTTTTACCTTTCTCAAAAAGCTTTATATATTTCCAGGCCTTAAAAAATGAATCTTGTACCACATCTTCAGTGTCTTCCTCGCTCTTGGTATATTGCCGGGCAAAGTTGAATATGTGCCGCATATGTCGCAGCATAAGAGTTCGATAAGCTTCATCGTCGCCTTTTTTCGTAGATTCGGCTAATTCTTCGTCGGAAAGACTGTCAAATTTTGACATTTATTCAATTGTACTTTTCTGGGAATATACCCTTTCCTTTAAGATTCGATGTTAGAACGGAGGGGTCAGTCTTTGTTCCAGAGAAAACCAAGGACAATGTTGCTCCGAAGAGTCCGATGTCACGTACTACAACGGGACTAAGTCCGCTTTCCAGGATCATTGCGACTAAGATTTGGGCCAGGAGTAAGGCAGATAAGGCTGCAGCCACTGGCCTGCCTATGTTTATGATGAGTAGGAGCGCACAGCCGATGAGGATCGCGCCGTGAATGACCACTAAACTCATGATAAAAGTCTCATTTCCCAAAGAACTCAGGAATGGTGGAACATAGGATATCCAATTTGTGGGTGTGAGTATCTCACTCAAGCCGAACCAGATAAAGACAAAACTCAGTCCCCAGCTCAATATGTTGTTTTGTATGGCTATTTTGTTCATTGGATGATTATAGCATTATGGTTATAAAGAATGTCAACTCGGGATTCAGCTTTTTTGAATTACTCATATCTCAGTGCTTCAATTGGACTTTTCTTTGCGGCTTGTTTTGCGGGATAACTACCGAATATGAGACCGATGAGTCCGGAAACACCCAAGCCCAGGAAGGCTCCATTCCAAGGAAAAACGAACTGCCAGTCAACGCCGAGACCCTTGGAAAGACCGATAGATATACCGAAGGCTAGCATGGCGCCCAAGATGATACCTATCACTCCGCCGATGGCTGTGAGCAGGACTGCTTCCAACAGGAACTGCGAGAGAATGTCGCGATCTGTCGCACCCAAGGCTTTGCGGAGTCCAATCTCACGAGTTCTCTCTGTGACTGATACAAGCATGATATTCATAATTCCCACTCCGCCGACAAAAAGAGCGATGGATGCGACAGCGACCAGGAAATATGTCAAAGCGGAAGTTATCGTAGAAAGTCTGTTTGCCAAGTCTTGCTGGGTTTGTACCGTAAAGTCATCTTTTGTAGGGTCGGTAATATTGTGAGACTCGCGTAGAGTGAGCTTTATATCTTCTGCGGTTGAAGAGACCATAATGTCGCTCTCTGCTTGGATAATAAGTCTGCTAAAATGCTTTTGGCCGAGGATATAGTCCTGTGCAGTGGAGTAGGGTACGAGTGCCATGTCATCGAAATTGAAAAGCGATCCGCCGCCGCTCTGCGGAAGGACTCCTATAATACGAAAATTTCTTCCCTTTATTTTTATCTTCTGGCCCAAAGGATCTGTTCCGTCAAAGAGTCGCTCGACTATCTTTGAACCGAGCACGGTAACATCTGCACGAGCAGATATGTCTTCGGAGGTAAAGAATTCTCCTCGAGGATGCAGGTCAAAGATTTCCTGCATGAGCTCGGTTGCGCCGAAAACTGAGATTTGGTAAGCATTGGCCCCGTACGATCCGGCTCCTGCGCCGAATACTACCGGCATGATTGATTTTAGTCCGGGAACGTTGGCTTTGTTTTTTAGCGCTGTCAAATCTTTTTCTTTTAACGAGTCACTGTAGAGGGAAGTGACGTCGGAAGGGCTGGTAGGTTCTCTCCCGGGAATTACAGCTATGGTATTTGTTCCTAATCCTTGTATTTGTCCCAAAATGAGTGCTTGGGCACCCGCACCGAGGGACACGACGAGCATGATGGATGTGATGCCTATAACTATGCCGAGAATAGTAAGGAAAGAGCGGGACCTGTTTGTGGTGAGTCCGCGCAGTGCTGTCCTTGCAGTGTGTTTGTAAGTCATCATTTTATGTATTCGTCTTTGGCTGTTAGGCGATTTTTTACAGGTTTGTCGCTCTCTATCCCACCATCCATGAGTCGGATGATCCTCTCGGCATGTTCTGCTGTGGATGTTTCGTGTGTGATCAGCACCACAGTTTTGCCTTCATTTTGATTGAGCCCTTGGATGATGGACATGACTTGCTGACCGGATTTTGAGTCGAGGTTGCCTGTGGGTTCGTCGGCAAATATTATCTCCGGCTCGGCGACCAGTGCTCGTGCTATTGCCACGCGTTGTTTTTCTCCACCCGAAAGTTCTGCAGAAGTGTGGTAAAGGCGATGGCTCAAACCTACGGAATTTATGGCGGCTTTGGCTTTCTGTATCCATTTGCTTTCTGGAACCTTGGAATAATTTAGCGGCAAGATAACATTTTCTAGTACGGTTGTTCTGGGTAGAAGATTGAATGCCTGGAAGACAAATCCTATTTCTCGGTTGCGGAGATCGGCGAGCTGGTCGCGAGTGTATGATGTGAGATCTTTGTTGTTGAATATATAGCTTCCTCCGGACGGTTCGTCCAATAGTCCCAACAAGTGGAGAAGGGTGGACTTGCCAGAACCTGATGGCCCCATGATAGCTAAGAATTCTCCTTTACGGACATTGAATGTTACTCCCGTAAGTGCGGCGGTCTCTGTCTCGCCGTCGTGGTAAAGCTTTTTTAGGTTTTTGACTTCTATTATATTCACGATAATAGCCAAAAACTATTTAATATATGTTACGACTTTTTGTCCCTCTTCCAGGCCAGAGACTATTTCTAGCGTGCCGTCCGAGCCTTTTATTCCTGTTATGACAGGCACAGTATCAAATGTTTTTCCATCTGGATGCAATATGCGTACAGACTTCGCGCCGTTCACTTCTGTAACAGCACGTGTCGGCACAGTGACAGCGGAGTCACGTCGCCTTGTATGGATGTCGGTATTGGCAGTCATGCCAGAACGAATGCGGTTGTCACTCTGGTCGAAAATGAGAGTGACTTTGTATGTAGGTACTCCCTCCAGTATAGTTTCTGCTGGATCTATGGACGTTACGGTTGCTGGAAATGTTATGTTGGAACTGTATGCATCAAGTGTGATTTCTGCTTTGTTTCCCAAGGTGAGCTTGGCTATGTCTGCTTCGGGTACATTTGCCTCTATCTTGTATATCCCGTTGCTCTGCACTGTGAACATGTTTTCACCAGCTCGCACATATTCACCCAATTCCGGATCGGCTTTGGTTAGGATGCCATTTATGGGAGATATGATCTTATTTTTGTTAACTTCCGCACGAGCTTGTTCCACTTTGGCTTTTTGGGCGGCGATATTTTCTGCAGATGTTCCGACCAATTTCACATTGAACTGATTTACGGCCTGATCGTAGTTAGTGAGAGCGCTAGCTAGAGAACTTTGTGCTGTATTCAGTGATGTTATTGCTAGGTTCAGGTTCGATAAACCTGTGCTCAGGGTAGATACATATACATTTATGGTGGCTTGGGACAGGGCAGAATTGTTTGGATTGAGATAACTCACTATAGAGGATAGATCGCTCATGAATGTTTGTAATACTGCGATGTATTCCTCGGCTTTTTGGAGAGTTGTGTCGGTTTTTTCTGGAGAAATAGGCTCGTCTGTCAGATTTTTCCATGACTGCAAGGCCTCGGTAACCGCGGACCTTTTTTGGTTTATGGAACTCTGTATTACTGAAGATTGTGTGAGGATATTTATGGTCGGATTTGCGCTCTGAGGATTGTTAAAAAAAGAATCAGCGCTGTTGAGAATTGCACCTTGAGCTTTTACGTAGCTGTCGCGCACAGCGACAAGTGCCGCTTGTCTGGCGTTTGCCACGGAGGTGGAAGCGGTCAGTACGGCGGATTCGTCGGAGGAATATTCTTCGGGTCTTAGACTGCGGATGAGCTCGCGAAGTTGTGCTTCGGCACTTTGGAGTGCAGCAGTATCGCTCTCAGAACCGAGGGTAGCGATGACAGAACCTGTTTCGACTATGTCACCGATCTTGTAGGGGAGACTCTTCACAACACCACTTTTTTCAAAAGCTAAGTTCGCTTTGTTTTGGGGCATGATCTTTCCCGTTACGCTCACTTTTTCTACTACGTCTGCGATTTTCGCTGTCGCATATTCTATATTTGGTGTAGCGCTTCCTTGTCTGAAGACAAAAAATACGATTATGACAAACACGATGAATACTATGAGTGCGTACCGATTCCAAAAAATCTTTTTTAGAAAACGCATATGTTTATTATTATAGCATGGGCGGATTTCTATATTTTGAAAAATAGTGTATAATTTTTGCATGGCAAAAAGGATAAACACGCGCCTCAAAACTTCGCGCTCGAGAAAGACAAAGAAGCGCTTGAAAGCGAAACACGCACGTTTGCACAAAAAATAGCATTTCAGTCGTACTATAACTATGACAAACGCAAACCACGAAATAGCTGTCTTTGGCGGGGGATGTTTTTGGTGTACGGAAGCGACCTTTACTATGTTGAAAGGTGTTATTTCTGTTGTGCCAGGCTATACGGGCGGAAAGAGCATAAACCCAACCTATGACGAAGTCAGCACTGGTCAAACGGGTCATGTCGAAGTGATAAAGATCGTATTTGATCCATCCATTGTGTCCTACGCCGATCTCCTCACTGTATTCTTTAATACACACGATCCGACCACTTTGAATAGACAGGGAAATGATGTGGGGACACAGTATCGATCTGTTATATTTTATGCCAATGAAGCTCAAAAATACGAAGCCGAACATCTGGTAAAAGAGCTAAACGAAAAACATGCGTATGGAAAGGATGTGGTTACGGAAGTCGTCTCACTCGCAAATTTTTATGAAGCGGAGGAGTATCACCGTGATTACTTCAAAAATCATCCCGGTGACGCATATTGTTCTATAGTTATTGCTCCAAAGCTGGAAAAAATGCAAAAAAGATTTGCAGACCTTATAAAGTAATATTATAAAGGCAGAATTATTTTTAATATATGACTGAAGAAGAATTTCAGAAAAAACTAACTCTAGAGGAATATGCCGTGCTTCGTAACAAGGGTACGGAAGCACCATTTTCAGGCAGACTCTTGTTTGAGAATAAGGACGGAACATATGTTTGCAGGGCCTGTGGTAATCCGCTATTTGCTTCTGATGCAAAGTTCGATTCTGGCTCGGGTTGGCCCAGCTTCGACCAGGCTTTGCCCGGAGCTGTTGTCCTAAAAAAAGACAGTGGTCATGGCATGGAACGTGTAGAGGTGACATGTGCGAAATGTTCTTCCCATTTGGGGCATGTTTTCGCTGATGGGCCGACTGCGACGGGGAAGCGCTTTTGTTTAAATTCGGTTTGTTTGGATTTGAAGTAGGGGCGGCTTTCTTTTTGCAAATAATTGTTATATTCTTTGCCACTAGATGATATTTCCAAATCAGCAACATCAATCAAACGGGGAGTTCATATGGTATGTAATGAAATCATTCTCTCTTAGCGGTTCAGGCAACTCGGGCGCACTGCGAGTGCGGCAGACAGTTTTCTAGTGAGGTGCTCGACTGTACACATATTGGATCAATTCCGGTCACGCAGCATATTGCGTTTCAAGTTCAGCAGGGCTGTCTGTGGCGAAGGATTGAGTAATGACGATGAGGGTTTTATCCTCCATGTTGGAGAATGTGAAGGCATCCGGGATCAGGCACGCGGGATCGGTCTCGGAATTGCGGAAACATTTCATTACAATATCACCTTTTGTCCTCCCAGAAGTACGCTGGATACCAGGTTTGTCCAAAGTATCCATGTTTTTTACGAGGCGTTCGCCGACATGTGGCTGGGCAGGGTCGATGTCGAAAAAGTCATATCCGATCTTCACTCAGAGGTAGACTTGAAAAGTGATGGTCATAAGAAAACTACCAAGATCATATCTTGAATCACCGTTTTCGTTTCGTAGGTCGCCGGACACTTCAGCCGGCGATTTTTTTGATCTCCAGACCGAGTTCCTTTTTTTGTTTGTCTGTAATATCGCTCGGTGAGTCCATCATGAGGTCTTTGCCTTCACCAGTTTTTGCAAAAGGTATCACTTCTCTTATGGAGGCTTCATTTAGAAGTAATGTAACCAGCCTATCTAGTCCCCATGCTATGCCGCCATGTGGAGGCGCGCCGTATGAAAAAGCGCGGAGCATGTGGCCAAAGTTGGACTCTATCTCTTCATCTTTGTAACCCATTATTTCGAGCACTTTCTTTAGAGCTTCGGGTTTGTGGTTGCGTATACTACCCCCACCGATTTCAAAGCCATTTAGAACGACGTCGTATTGTGTCGTGAGTATGTCGCCGATCTTCTCTTTGTTCATGAGCATATCCATGTGTTCCGGCTTTGGTGAAGAAAAAGGATTGTGCGTGAATGTCCATCCGCCACTGTCTTCCTTTTCAAAGAAAGGAAAATCGACGACCCAGGTGAAGGCTAGGAGGTTCGGATCATTTTTATCTGTTCGTATGTCCGGTCTGTCTGTCTGGTATTTTTCCATAGCTTCTTTGTACGTCATTCTCGGAAATGGCACAGACTGTATTTTCTTTTCTGGAAAAAGCTTGGTTACGAGTTCTATCAGGAGTCTTTCATTGAGTGCCATGACATCCGTTTGTTCGACGAAGCTCATCTCTAGGTCCATCTGGGTGAATTCTGGTTGCCTGTCGGAGCGGGTGTCCTCATCGCGGAAGCATCTCGCAATCTGAAAATACTTTTCGAAGCCGGCGACCATGAGGAGCTGTTTATATTGCTGAGGTGACTGAGGTAGGGCGTAGAAATGTCCTTGTTCCAGGCGGGAAGGCACGACGTAGTCGCGTGCACCCTCCGGTGTGGATTTTGTAAGTATGGGAGTTTCTATCTCAGTAAAGCCTTCCTTGTCTAGGAAATCTCTGACATGTTTTATGAGCTTGTGGCGTGTGCGGATATTCCTCTGCCCGTTCGGGCGGCGTAGATCCATGTAGCGGTATTTGAGTCGTATCTCCTCGCTTATTTCTTTGCCGTCACTATGAATATCAAATGGCGGCGTGGTGGCTTCATTCAAGACTTCGATTTTCTTTAGTTCCAGTTCTATATCTCCATTCGTCTCATTTTTTGAAATCATCTTTTCGGGACGTTTGTTTACAATACCTGTCGCACGCACCACCCACTCTGGGCGGACCTTGCTTGCTATTTCATGAGCCTCTTTGTTGTTTGGTAATGCCACACACTGGACTTTACCTGTCATATCGCGGATATCGATAAATATGAGCTTGCCGTGGTCGCGACGTACATCTATCCAGCCACTGATAGAAGCCTCCTTTCCTACACATTCCTTCAGGTCTTTTATATAGGTTCTGTTCATGGCTGTCAGTCTAGCACAAGACTCGTTTTGCGTAAAAATATGCTAAAATCGCCTTATGAGGAAAATTTACTTTATTTTGGGTGCTATATTACTCGCTTGCGTGGTTTTGCTCGTATATGCGAAGACCAGCCACTACGAACCGCTTTTGAAAGATATATCGCAAAATGACATGATCCGTGTCACATATCCCAAACCAACAGACAAGATAGAGTCGCCTCTCGTCGTGAAGGGTGAAGCTCGAGGGACTTGGTTCTTCGAAGCGAGCTTTCCAATAATCGTGGTAAATTGGGATGGTCTTATCATGGGGGAAGGTTATGCAAAGGCAAAGGGAGATTGGATGACGGAAGATTTTGTGCCGTTTGAAGGTACCATCACTTTTACTCGTCCGGAAAATATAGTATCTGGAACATACAATGAACGTGGCGCAGTAATATTCAAGAAAGACAATCCTTCCGGTGACCCTGCCAGAGATGCGGCTGTGGAGATACCGATAATATTCAAATAAAACAAATAAATACAGACTATATGGATGCCAATATCTCACCAACAATACTAGACAAATCACCTTTGATATTGGAAGAACTAAAAAGAGCGAGTTCCATATTGCTCCACTGTCATCCTTCTCCTGACCCTGACTCTGTGGGTTCGGCTCTTGCGATGAGGTTTGCCCTGGAACAAATGGGGAAAAAGGTAACTGTAATAAGCGGGGATTCGGCAATACCAGAAGTGTTCATGTCTTTCCCGGGTGCACGAGATATATCGTCAAAGAGTTTCGTGGATGTAGAACAAAAAGATTTTGATCTATTTATTGCCTTAGATAGCGGGGCTCTAACTATGGTTTCTAGGCGAGGGCAAGTGAAATTTCTCGAAAGTATGAAGGTGATAATCATCGATCATCATGCTTCAAATGAAGAATACGGCAACATAAACCTAGTAGAAAAATCATATCCTAGTACTACTCAGATTCTTTATGATCTTTTCAAAATGTGGGATATCAAGATCACTCCTGAAATAGCCGCAAACCTCTTTATTGGCACATACACTGATACTGGCGGATTTAAGTACAAAGGAACAACGGACAAGACTTTTTTGATGGCGGCAGAACTTGTTAAAGTAGTACCAAATTTCCCTGAGATCATATTTGCAATAGAGAGTTGTAATACGCCCGGGTTCATAGCCTTTCAGGCTATGGCGCTAAATAATATAGAGACTTTTCTCGGTGGAAGTTTGGCCCTAGCATCTGTATCGAACGAGACATTAAAATCAAAAAAAATATCAAGTGAAGAAATGAGCTCGCATTTCATCTCTTCCATGCTCCGGAGCGTGATCGGCTGGGATATCGATGTTGCATTGGTCGAAGTGGAACCCAACAAGGTGAAAGCGAGCTTCCGGTCGCGTGACAATGAAAAATACGACCTGACAGTGCTCGCCGGAGCGTTCGGTGGTGGAGGACACAAGGCTGCGGCAGGTGCTGTATTGGATATGTCGCTAGCCGAAGCCAAGGAGAAAATTGTCTCCAAGACAAAAGAACTGTATAATCTCTAACCACATTACAATAATTAATTTTGATAATAATATGATAAAAAAACATTGGATAGTGGCATTGATCATAGTTGCGGCTATTGGCCTCGGCTGGTATTTCCTCGACCATCGTTCCGGATATCCCAAAAGTGTTGCGGATCTCATGTACTCTACCTCGACCCCAATTACAAATATCGAAGCGTCTCCCTCACCGAGTGTTCTCCCAAGTCCTTCTCAAACCAATACCAATTCATCAATAAAAAACTTTATGCATACAGTCACAATAGAAACTAATAAGGGTACAATTGTCTTTGAAACCTATGATGCGGATGCGCCAAAAACGGTAGAGAACTTCATCTCTCTCGCAAATAAAGGATTTTATAACGGTCTTATATTTCACCGTGTGATAGAAAACTTCATGGTTCAGGGCGGTGATCCGACAGGTACTGGTATGGGAGGTCCTGGATACAAGTTTGCAGACGAACTCGATCCGACGACAGAATCCTATAAGACTGGCTATGTTCGAGGCACAGTAGCTATGGCAAATTCGGGTCCAAATACGAACGGCAGTCAGTTCTTCATAATGCACAAGGATAATGCTTTGCCAAAGAGTTATTCGATCTTTGGGAGGGTGGTTTCGGGAATAGAAGTTGTGGATGCTATTGCCAAGGTTGCGAAGAATGCTAGCGACAAGCCGGTTGAGGATGTGAAAATGATCAAAGTTACAGTATCTGAGAAGTAAGTTTAGTGGCGGCATCAACTTGATTTTTGAGTGTCTGCGGATTTGTTCGTAATCTCTCGGCATTTCCACAAAACGTTTCTTCCAAGGATTCAGATCCGTTTTGGGAAATGCATCGAGATATTACTTCGCAAAGAGTCCTCGTCACTCAAAAATCAAGTTGATGCCGCCTTTCCACTTCCTAAAACATGTCTGACTACTACAAACCTCACAGGACGAGAAATATTTATGATCCGAAAAGTAGCGAGCCTTTTCGTATTAGTAGGAGCAAGGTGGACCTCTTCATAGATTGTCCGCTGTGCTTTTATATCGATATAAAATTGGGAGTGGGACGCCCACCGGGATTTCCGCTGACATTGAATGTGGCGGTTGACGAGCTCCTAAAAAAGGAATTTGATGTTCATCGCGCGGCTGGTACGAAACACCCCTTCATGGAGACTTATAAGATCGATGCTGTACCTTTCAAACACGAACTTATGGATGACTGGAGAGACTCGCTTCGAAAAGGTGTAGAATATTTGCATCCAAAAACGAACTTGTCTGTGCGTGGGGGAGTAGATGATGTCTGGATAAACTCAAAAGAAGAGCTCATTGTGGTGGATTACAAAGCCACTTCGAAGAGAGACGAAATAACACTCGATGGTAGTCTAGGTGCTCAATACAAGAGACAAATGGAAGTCTACCAGTGGCTCCTACGCATGAATGGCTTCAAGGTTTCTAAGACGGGCTATTTTGTATATGTAAATGGAAATAAAGATGCAGAAGCTTTTGATAAAAAACTAGAATTTAGCGTGGTACTTTTACCTTGCGAGGGAGATCCGACATGGATAGAACCGACGTTACTCAAGATCAAGGAAGCACTCAACGCCGACAAGCCGCCGAAACCCTCAGCGAACTGCGATTACTGTGCTTACAGAAAGGCGGCTCGAGATGTGCAGATAAAGAAATAATCCTTGTAGGATATATAATTCAATTTGTCTTGGATTTTTTGGATAAATTGTTTTGTATGTTAAACTTGCCTGAACTGTAGCGTATTCCGATAGTAAAAAATCATACAAATGAAATATAAAATAGCCGATTACTTTGCTGTTCACGTAAAAAAGACATCATTAATACTTACATTTGTATTTATTTTTTTGGGAATGAATTTTGCTTTGGCAGCTGCACCAACCGAAGGGTTGGTGGGCTACTATACTTTCGATGAGGGTACAGGTACATCTATTACAGATGGTTCTGGATCTGGAAATTCTGCAACACTCCGAAATAGTCCATCGTGGACAACGGGTAAGATAGGGGGTGGTCTGTCGTTTGATGGTACAGATGATTTTGTGGAAATAAATAACACATCTCTCGGTAACTTTGATGGTAGCGACTTTACAACTTCTGGATGGTTCAAGATAACTTCTTCTGGAGGGGGGCCTATACTTTCTAAAAGAAGTGTTTGTGGGCCGAGTAGTTTCTGGAATGTGGGTGTATCTGATACAAATAGTGTTGTTGTGGAGTTTGATCATGACACCACAGGGGTAAATTATCTAAACTATTTTGGTGGACCAAATGTCAGAGATGGTTCCTGGCATCATTTTGCAATAATAAGGACAGGTAATACCAGCACAATGTATGTTGATGGTGTGCAAGCCTCATCGGGTAGTGCTCCTGCTGTATCTGTACTTTCAAATACGGTATCCCTCAAGATAGGTGCTTCTGGAGGGTGTCCTTGGTATTTCAATGGAGTATTGGATGATATACGTATATATAGCAGAGCCTTATCTGGTACCGAGATAAGAAATATATATGATGCGGTGGGCAGTGGTACAGTCGTTATGCCTCCAGTGGTAACTCCTGCACCTGTTGTTGTACCACCTATAAATCCACCTTCAGATCCTTCTTCTGGGTCTAGGATATTTTATATAGATTGGAGTACGGGTAGCGATACAAATTCGGGCACATCAAAAGCGACTCCGTGGAAGAGGCATCCCTACATGAATGGTTTTGGAGGTAGCTACTCTCACCAAGCTGGAGACAGCTTCATATTCAAAGGTGGTGTAACCTGGCCAAACGCTGCTTTCCAAATGAAGATCAAAGCAAGTGGTGAAAGTGATTCTAAACGAGACTACTATGGAGTCGATAATACTTGGTATGCAGGATCGGGGTGGTCTAGACCGGTGTTTGATCTGGAGAGTAAGAGTTTTGCAGGTTCAGAACAAATAGCAATAGATGTAAGTAACGTATCTAATATTACAATAGATAACATAGAGATAAAGAATCAGTATATTGGAAATTCTTACGCGTGGTTACATTGTGCTATTACCTCGAGGTATTCTACAAATGTAACTGTACGAAATGCCTACATTCATGACTGGATAATGGACCGTTCTACAGATGAGAATGTAGGAGGTTTTTGTGGTTGGGGAGAGACAAACTTGGTTTTGGAATATAGCGAAATAGGTCCAGGTGGCCCAACGGGCATAGGGGGTACCGGAGGTCGTGGTAGAGGCGGTGTAGCTGCAAGAAATATAGATATTATCCGATACAACAAACTGCACGGTGCACCAAACCTAGTTTTAGGTGCTGCATTGGAAGTATATGGAAATGAAATATATGATCTCCGAGATTCTTTTGACCCCGGTTCACATGAGAATGCCGTCGAGACATTTGGTCCTACGAGTATCCATGACAATTATATATATGATATTGCTGTAGGTATGACTATAGGGGTTGGGGCAGGTTCTCCATCTCAGGGAGGAAACTTCAATATATATAACAACGTCATATACAATGTTGGTCCTGTCCCTGTCCAGCTAGATTGTAGAGAGCAAGCAACTACTCGTACAGGTGCACGAATATTTAACAATACCTTGGAACATGCTAGCTATGATGCTATACGAAGTTTTGGTTTGTATTGTGACTATATGGATATACGGAACAATGTATACATTACAGATGCCACACACCGAGGTCCTGTTTGTTACAAGGGTGTAGGTGACTGTCAGAGTCCTAAGACAGTAAATGAAGAAAACAATATCTTGCTTTCTCAGGCGCAGGCCGCCGCCGCGGGGTATACAAAGGCAAATAGGTACAAACCGACTTCTGCCAATTCACCTACTGTGAACAAAGGATCAGATCTTTCTTCTTTGGTCTCGGCAAATCTATATCCAATGGGTCTTATGCATATGACAAAAGATATATTGGGTGCAACTCGTCCACAAAGTAGTATTTGGGATGTTGGTGCATATGAATACACAGGCTTTGTTAGTACGCCCCCTGCACAAAACCCTCCGACAACTTCTGGCGGAGGAGGGGCGGGTGGAGGAACTTCTGGCGGCGGTACCGGCGGCGCTACTGATGGTGGAGGCACAACAAATAGTGGAGCAAATACAAATGTTTCGCAGAATGTCGGTACGGGTAATACTGGTTTAGCGCCTATTGTAAATATGCCGATTCTCGAGAGTAAGGTCAGAACAACATCGAATTTGAACGTGAGGATGTCCCCGGGACTTTCTGGAAAAGTTGTTACAAAAGCAGTTCAGGGTACTATTCTTTCTGTGACCGGTAGTGCTGTTTCTTCTGGTGGATACAATTGGTTGCCTGTGAAGGCGAGCGATGGATCTACAGGTTGGGTTGCTGATACTTACGTAATACCGAGCGTTACATCGAGTGTAACATCGGTATCTAGTAGTTACCGTACAAGCGCCAAGTTAAATGTTAGATCCACTCCGAGTACAAAGGCAACAATACTAGGTCAGGTACAGTCTTACAGCCCCATAAATGTTACTGGTATGAGCACCAAGTCTGCTGGTTATAATTGGCTTTCTGTTAAATTACCAAATGGTGCCACAGGCTGGGCTGTTGATACGTATATTATGAATACTCCCGGTACAAGTTTTCAGATAAGTGATAGGGTAAATACAACAGCAAAATTAAATGTGAGGACTCTTCCAAATGTATCGGGTAAATTATTGGGGGTATCTCTTGCAAATGATAAGGGCACAATAATTAGCGGTCCCGTATCTTCCGGTATATATGTTTGGTATCAGGTAAAACTTGATTCTGGTAAAACAGGTTGGGTGGTCGGACAATATTTGTCTGCAATCAGATAGCCTTTTGTATTTAATAGGGAAGGCTGTATTATATGCCTAATGAATCTGATAGATTACAAAAAAGCTCATTTTGACTATGAAATCCTCGAGAAATATGAGGCTGGTATAGAGCTGGTCGGTTATGAAGTGAAATCACTGAAGGGTAAGCATGGTTCATTAGAAGGCTCGTACGTGCTTATTCGCGGTGGGGAAGCGTTCCTCATGAACATGCTTATACCGCCATATCAGGAAAAAAATACACCTAAGGAATATGAACCAAGAAGAAATAGAAGGTTACTCTTAACAAAAGAAGAAATAAGAAAACTGGCAGATTTGGATGAGGGTCAAAACTTGACAATAGTGCCAATTTCGGTTTATACTAAAGGTAATCTAGTCAAGGTTTCTGTAGCAATAGTTCGTGGAAAAAAGAAATATGACAAACGCGAATCTATAAAGAGCAGAGAGAACGACAGAGAGATGGGAAGAGTGATGAGAGCACGTTGAAAATTGGGGATGATCGGCAAGACAGTTGAATGTTGTCGTCCGTGCGGCGCGAGCTGGGGTAACTCGTAAATCTGCTCCAAACCCAAATGCAAAAGTCCAATCTCCGTATTTCGGAGCTCGCGATTTCGCATTCGCTCTCGTTTAACGAGGCCGTCAACCTATGGGGATCCATACTATAGGACTGGCGTAATAATCTGGATGTAGGGCAGTGTGACTTCTCACCACACTTCCCGAAACAATGAGATCGTATTCAGGCGTTTTGCTCACTTTCGAGTCTGAATATTAAACTTCAAAGTTTGCTACCGTCGTAGAGTCGTTCGACCAACACCAATTGCACCTGGGTTCGATTCCCAGCATCTCCACAAATGATCCGTACCCCATAAAGTGGACACATTTGTGTAGATACCCTTGTTTTCTTTTGTATAATTAGCAAATTAACAAAAAGAACATGAGAACAACATTTTCAAGTGAGGAAATCGCGGAACTCAAGAAGAATCCGTGCGTTTTCAACTGCACTACAAAATCAGTGCACTACACATATGAATTCAAGAGACGTACTCTTGATTTGTATGCACAAGGAGTGGGTCCAAAGGAAATTTGGAGACGTGCTGGTTTCGACGTATCCAAATGGAAAAAGGATTACTTCGTTCTGACTCTTCGTGACTGGAAGAAAATCGTAGCTAGGGATGGAGAAGAAGGGTTGAACAAGCTGGGAGGTCTTCAGTATGACAGAGGTCCCAAAAACACAGACAAAGACAAACTGAAGCGTCTGGAACTCCAGGTTAAATATCTTCAAGCCGAAAACGATTTTTTAGCAAAACTCCGGGCCAAAAGAGCGGAGAGAAACTCAGGCCGCACCAAAAATACAGGCTTGTACGAGATCTAGGAGATGATATCAATACTCTTTGCGGTTTAGCTAACGTTTCAAAGAGCGGGTACTACGAATGGCTAAAGCATGCAGATGAGCCGGACAAAGACGTGGAGGACTACATCTCAATCAAAAAAGTCTTCGATGAAAGCAAAGGAAAATATGGCTGGAGAAGCATCAAAATGGCTCTACCAGCCATGAATCACAAGAAGATACAGAGAATTATGAGAGAGCACGATCTCATTACTAAGGTGAGAAGAAAGAATCCATACAAACAAATCATGAAGAAAAGAATGGAGCATCGCACATTCCCCAATCTCCTCAAGAGACAATTTGACCAACCTCTTCCATACAAAGTTTTCTCAACTGATATCACCTACATACCATTTCAGAATGAGTTTGTCTTTCTCTCTGTCGTCAAAGATATTGCCAGCGGAGAAGCGGTGGCGTGGAATGTATCTCCTGGCTTGGAAATGACTTTGGTGGCGGATACGGTCAAACAAATGCCTCGAGACATGTGTGAGAACGCGATGATCCACTCAGATCAAGGGTTTCACTACACACACCCAGGTTACATTGAGCTGGTGAGAGAACTAAATATGATTCAGTCGATGTCATCAAAAGGTAGTGCGATCGACAATGCACCGATTGAATCCTTCTTTGGTCACTTGAAAGACGAGCTTGATTACAAGTCATGCACTTCATTCAATGATCTTCGTTCAAAAATTGATGAATATATGCAATACTACAACAACGAAAGAAAACAATGGACAAGAAACAAGATGACACCAGTAGAATACAGGAATCACTTACTGGCTAGTCTAGGTTCTGGGATCTAGAAGTGTCTACTAAAAGGGGTACACATCAAAAAATAATGAGCTCGCTTGCGAGCGAATATATTTTTGTAGGATGCCGGCGCCGTAGCGCCGGCGCCACAAAGTTGGAATCCTATTCCGAGTATATGATACAATGTTCATATGGGATTACTCTTTATAGAAATAATTGTTCCATATATTTTACTTCCTATTGTCGTATTAGGATTTCCACTTTTTGGAGTTAGGCATTTGCAAAGAGGAAATTATTTTCTCGGTTCACTACTACTAATTTTGGGATTGACTTGGCTTGGAATATTCGTCTGGTCAGTTTTGTCTGCCTAGTGATCTTGAAGCTAGTCATTATCCAGCGTGGTTTTCTGGTAAAAAGGGTTATGTGAGTCCTTAAAATCCAACTGCCGTCAGGCGGTTTTGACTTTTGTAGTCCCACGCTGCGTCCTGGATCTTCGAGATGCTAAACATTACGTACTATTGACTTAATCATACTTAAGTGTTATTCTAAATGCAGAACTCAGTCATGAAAGGAGCAAAAAGTGAACAAGGGCTTGATGAAGAAATTGTTGCAGGAGGCAACATCGGTCGATTGCACAGACGATCGCATGATGGAAATATGTGGTGTCGTTCGGCCTAATCGACCCTGGGCAATGAAAGAGCTGGAAAAACTCAAGGTGCGATATTGTGACACGTGGAGCTCGCCTCTATCGACGAATGATGTGATTGATAGAGCATCAGTACAGAACACCCAGTGTCATCGTATGCAAAACATGCTGAATGGCGAAAGCGTAGTGCGTCGTATAACAATCGAAGATGTGCGCCGCATGTATGTTCGATGATCATTCGCGAAGATCCCCCAAATCACATTTTGTGGGGTCTTTTTTTTAATGTTATATTTGGTTACAACTTTGGCTCACCAAACTCACCAAATACCACAACCCCCTTCTCTTGAATATCGATTGTAAACATTGTATCGTCATGACAAAAGTACAAAGAGAAAGGAACATTATGACTTCTGAATGGATATTCCCAATCGGGGCATTCATTTTTCTAGTTGTATCGGAGATATTTAGTTCACTTGAGGCTCGAGGTCGACGTGGCAGTTGTCCTGGATGTGGCGGCTGTGGCGAGGTCTGTGAAAACGACAAGGATAGTATGGCGACCAGGACGCCATGTCACATGTGTAATCCGAAGGGGGAACACGAGTTGAAAGCGTAGAAGAACGAGATATCCCGCTCAGACCTATACGAGAAGAATTTGAAGTCTTCTTGTGTAGGTCTTTCTTGTAAACCGAACGTGACGATAAATTGGATAGTGTATGCCAAATCAGCTTAACTATCCCCAAGTTTACAATTAACAAATATTATCTGTGCTAAAATATATTGTAAATGAAGTATTTTGTAGCAGTTGTTGCCTCGATGTCTGGACTTGCTATCGCACTATCTTTTTTCGTTGTTTTTTCCATACAGACCAACCCCTCCACCAACCTCGCTCAAGTATCAGGTGCCCGCACCTTCTATATAGACTGGGATACAGGTAATGATAGTAGTAACGGTACAGCCAAGTCTTCTCCCTGGAAACGCCAGCCTTACATGAAAGGCTTTGCAGGTTCTTACTCTCACCAAGCAGGTGACAGCTTTATCTTCAAGGGTGGAGTGACTTGGCCAAATACAGCTTTCCAGATGAAGATCACACAAGGAGGATCGAGTGAGTCTAATAGGGATTATTACAGAGCAGATACATCTTGGTATACAGGAGGATCTTGGACAAGGCCTATTTTCGATTTTCAACATATACAAATAGGTGGAGGTTGGAACTCAAGTGCTGGAGTATTTATAAGTGGAGCAAGTTATCTGACTATAGATAATCTTGAATTGATACACCATAGAGCACCACTTAGTAAAGACGGCATTAGTGATTGGGGATCGGCTACTATAGATATGGAAGGGGCAGTAAGTTATGTCACAATTCAGAATTCTGTTATACGTGACTGGTCTTTGCCTACACCTGTTGCAGACTATACAGATGGCGGTGGAGGAGGAGGTATACAAGCACCGGGCATTGCGGCCGGTTATGGGCAAGGCATAAAGATTCTGCATAATATATTTACGCAGTCTGGCGTATCGGTAAGGAGCGGAACACCTCTCTGGCTTTGGGCAGAAGTCGCATACAATGAAATACATCATACTGGCACAGGTATGTTAGGTGGAGGCACTATTCATGACAATTACATTCATCATATTCAAGATTTCGATGATAAACAAGCTCATCAGAATGGAATACTTACTTTTGTCCCTAGCGTTATTTATAACAACGTAATACATGATATGGCCAGTCGTGGTAATGGAATATTTCTAGATACGGGATGGGCTGGTGGTACAGGTGTCGACTTGGTCTATAACAATGTAATATTCAATCTTTATGGAGCACAGGGACCTATACAAGTAGATACAAATGGTGCTGCTTCACAAAATGGTTCTAGGATATATAACAACACTATGCAGTATCCGGGTCTGTGTGTTCGTGTCGGGTATAGGAATAATGGACCTTTGAACTTGCTAGATGCTAGGAACAATCTATGTATCAGCGAAGCAAGTGTAGATATTTGTTACAACAATATCGGAGCTGGCTGTGCAAATGTAAACTCGGTAACAAATACAAATAATGTATTTCTAACACCAGCGCAAGCTTCGGCACAAGGGTTTAGCGCATCCAATTTTTACGCACCGCCATCGAGTAACTCTCCTACTGTTGATAAGGGAATAACTATTCCAAACTTTTCTTACGATATTCGAAATGCATCGAGGACTGGTACATGGGATGTTGGTGCATTTGAATACGGCACATCGGGAGCCTTGCCGCCTGGAAGCGGAACAGTTTCTCCTCCACCTGTATCTCTTCCCACCACCTACACCCTCTCCGTCTCCAAATCCGGTACCGGCAGTGGCTCCGTCTCAGGAGCAGGTATCAGTTGCGGTTCAGACTGTTCTGAAGTAGTAAACGCAGGTACCTCTCTCTCCCTCACACCCACAGCAGATGCAGGTTCCACCTTCTCTGGCTGGAGCGGATCTTGTTCTGGTACAGGCTTTTGTTCTGTAACTCTGAACTCCAATGTCTCCCTCACAGCAAACTTCACAACAAATGCTCCTACCACCGTCCCTCTCATGTCGTCTCTCTCCTTCGAAGCAGAAGCAGGTCTTCTAGAGTCTCCCTTTACCAGTTCTGGTACTACCATATCCCAGTCTTCCCAAACTACAGACCCTACTCAAGGTGGTAGAGCTAGATATCGCTTCACC
>Ga0172379_10002390_pt1 | contig 33341 bp, 33 predicted proteins | sample GrowelOW334metaG_FD_119756 | JGI IMG/M metagenome (GOLD analysis project Ga0172379, IMG submission 119756) | Groundwater microbial communities from an aquifer near a municipal landfill in Southern Ontario, Canada - Groundwater well OW334 metaG | ecosystem: Environmental > Aquatic > Deep...
GCGGGCAGCGGAAATAGTGACCACACCAATTGAACCAGTCATTTCGGCCGAGCCAAAGAGTCCGCCACCGCGTTTGCGTAATTCTTTTAAATCGAGTTGCAAACGGCAACACATGGAGCGAACGTCGGCGGGGTTTAAATCTGAATTGATAAAGTTTTGGAAATAAGGAGTGCCGTATTTAGCGGTCATTTCGAAGAGGGGGAGAGTCTTGGGATCAGTCCAGTCGAAATCTTTGGTGATATTGTAAGTTGGAATCGGGAAGGTGAAGGTGCGGCCTTTGGAATCACCGTTGGTCATGACTTCAACAAAAGCGAGATTGATTATGTCCATTTCTTTTTGCAATTCTCCAAATTTAAAAGCAAAAGGTTTGCCGCCGAGGAGGAGTCGCTTTTCTTTCAGGTCGGTCGGTACCGTCCAGTCGAGAGTGATATTGGTAAAAGGAGTTTGAGTGCCCCAGCGGGATGGAATATTCAGGTTAAAGACAAAAGACTGCATGTTCTGGTAAACGTATTCGTAAACCTTTTTTTCAATGTGCTTTTCTTTTGCTGCTTCGTCTTTAAATACCAAACCACTTTCTTCAACATCTTTGCGTAATTCAAGTTCAAATTTTCTAACAAAAGGTGCAAGGTATGTATCGAAACTTGAAAAGGCTTGTGCACCGGCCCATTCATTTTGGAGAGTGCCGAGAAAATTTACCATCTGAGCAACTGCTGAGGAAAGGTGTTTTGGTGGACCGCTTTCAATTTTGCCTGGAACGCCGTTGAAACCTTCTTCAAGCAGAGCGCGCAAGCTCCAGCCGGCGCAATAGCCAGAAAACATGTCTAGATCATGAATGTGCACGTCGGCATTGCGGTGCGCGTCACCAACGTACTTCGGATAGATGTGAGAAAGCCAATAATTAGCGGTAACTTTGCCGGCGGTGTTTAAAATCATGCCACCGAGCGAATATCCTTGGTTAGAATTAGCGTTTACGCGCCAGTCTAGCTGGTTTAAGTATTCAGAAATGGTCTTTTCTACCTCAACTACAACATTTTTTTCCTGACGGACCTCACTACGTTTCTGGCGGTAAATGATAAACGATTTTGCTACCGCGCTGTAATCATAATTGATGAGTTTTTGTTCCACAATGTCCTGAGCATCTTCAACGTGTGGTACAGTATCGACATATTTTTTTTCAAGTTCGGCAATTACATCGGCGGCGATGGTCGCGGCGGCAGCTGTGTCTGGTGTGCCGACGGAATTGAATGCTTTTATAATTGCATTTTCAATTTTCTTCGGATCAAAGTCAATTACGGCGCCGTTGCGTTTTTGGATCTTGTGAATAGGCATAAATTAGTCCCTCGGGGTTAAAGATGAAGAAAATTTTTGGTAGAGAAATTATACCACTAGCCACTTCTATCTTCAATGGTAAAAACTGCAAAAAATTATGGCTTACTTAAGCGGAAAAAAACCAAGTAATAAGTTATCCACAGTTAGCAAATAAAAAAAACATTTAGTGGTTGAATATTTATTCAAACACTACCGGTAGTATTTGAAACCAATACAAATTGGAATGGTGCTGTCAAGATAGTTTTTTTACTAAAAAAGTGCATAACTTTTGGATAAAAAAATCCCGTCATTTATAAATGGCGGGATAATATTTTTAAAATTTATTTTCCTTTTCCAACTGCTTCAGAAATATTTTTGAATCCGTCTTCTTGCAAAAGTTTGCCAAGTCCATCGTTAATTTTTTTAATCGTCATTGGGCCGCCATAAATGAAACCGGTCATAACTTGAACTGCCGAGGCGCCTAGTTTAATCTTGCGGTATGCATCTTCGGCGGTAAATATGCCACCCACGCCGATAATCTTCAGCTTTCCCTGGCTTTCGCCATAAATTTGGCTAATTTTAGCATCGCTTTCGGCTTGAAGTAGTCGGCCAGAGATGCCACCCGGGTGGTCTAATTCAGTATTTTTACTCTTAAAATTAAGTCCGGAGCGGATCTTGAGGAGGTTGGTCGCGATAATGCCGGTAAGGCCGCTTTTAATACAGGCGGCAACAATACGTCGGATATCTTGCTCTGAACTGTGGGGCCCGATTTTAATAAAAACATCTTTATTAATACCGCGAAGTTTCATTAAGGTATAAACTTTTTCTAGCAGTTCCTCAATAAAATTTATTTGAGCAAATTGATCATGTTTCGCCACATTCGGGCAACTGACATTTAAAGTGATATAGTCGGCGAAAGGATGAAGATGATCTAGGGTTTTTAAATAATCATCGGCAAGGTCGGCAAGTTCAATTCCGGTTGAAGGCGCAATACTGATTCCATAAGGAACAGGTCGATTTACCAACAAAGAGATTTTTTCAGAGGTTTTGATGGCTCCGGAATTAGATAAGCCATAATTAACGATTAACCCTTTATCTTTGGGTATTCGCCACAGGCGTGGGGGCGGATTGCCGGGTTGTTCATTATAAGTAATGGATCCGAGTTCGGCAAAACCAAAACCGAGCATGGGGTAGGCGAGTGGCGCTTCAATATATTTATCAAAACCGGCTGCGAGTCCGACTGGGCTTTCCAAATTCAAACTTCCAATTTTAGTGTGTAGTTTTTTGTCGGTGTTTGCTAGATATTTATGAAGAAAATTATATAGGGGTTTTTGGCGACTTGCCAAACCTAGGCCGTTTATTACGGCGTGGTGGATTTTTTCTGGGTCGGTAAAACGAAAGAGGATTGGTCGAATGATGTGTTGATAAGGCATAGCAGACATAGAATAGCATTATTTGGGTAATATTCAAAATTAAAAAAACCACCAAATTACTTTGGTAGTTTTTATTTTTCTCTGAACCGTTCTCATCTATAGATAGTGTGTCTACAAATGAGAGCGAACGGTCCAGAATGGAGTCTGGTCGGTCGGTCTCTTTAACTTATGGATCAAGCCTGAAAGGGATAATCCACCTCAACTTTTCCCTCTCGTTTGAGAGGGTGGCGATTTGGGCGTTGGTGAAGAGTGTTCGAATCAGGGTCTTCTTTTCTTGGTCAGAGGTATTTTCATACCTGCCGAGGTTCGGAATGTGGCAAAAAAGGCCATTTTTTTCGTTCGCTACCCCAATGTCGTATTTGATTTTTGCCCAGCCATCGTGAAGCAAGCGAGGTTCATCCTTCACAAGAAGGGCAAATAATCGTTCGAGCGCTTCCTTATCGGTGGTTGCCACCATCCTTCTTTCAAAGGTAAGGAGCACGCCATCACGCTCGAGGTAGTAGATCCTTCTTGGTTGCCATCCTTCTGGGTCATCTAGAACAGCCGCTAAAGTTTCACCGATTTTACACATAGTGTGTCCTCCAGGGGTTGGAAATGAACCGGCTGTACTTTGGCTCAAGAATTACCATCAGTAGGATATCGTGTGGAGTCTTATCATCTTTATGTTTCAACTGCAGGTAAACCTTGTAGAAATAAATTGCGGCCAAATGGGCGCCTGAGAAGTAAGATTGCACCTCACCGGTGTCTGGCAATCGGCAAAGAGTCCTTCTCCTGTTTACTTCTACGGTGACATGTTCAATTTGGTATTTGCATCCAGCAAGATTCAAATAATAATCAGAGTCACAGATGATCTCATCACCTTTGGCTTTGAGAATCTCTGTAAAAATATTTCCCGGCATGGTCACGCGGTTGGCGTTTGTTTTTTTCCAGCCGTGCCAAAGTTTTCCCAAAATTTCAAGGAGCCTTTCCTTGTATTTCATAGCTTCCTCCGAGAGTGGAAATACTTGCTAATCCTCGCATAGAAACCGGCTTTAGTCAATGGTGGGGAAGTTATCCACTTGACGGGTGAACAACTGTTCACTATAATACCTTTTGTCATTAAAACATCTTATGAATTTCCCAAAATATTTTTCATCTCTACTCACGTTCTATCGCAAGCATGGCTACCTGCCTAGCTTTCGTGAGATGCTCAAACTTACTGGTCTAAAGTCAACCAATGCCATTGCCAAGCATTTCAGCGCTTGGGTTAAAGGTGGTCTTCTGTACAAAGATCATAATGGCCGGTTTACTTTGGCAGATTCAATTCTGGGTTTGCCCCTTCTCGGTACGGTAGAGGCCGGTTGGCCATCTGCCGCCGAGGAGGAGTTAGCAGACACTATGGATCTCGATGAATTTCTTATTCATAATCGTGAAGCCACTTACATGTTAACTGTTTCCGGTGAATCCATGATTGACGCCGGCATTAATCCCAAAGATTTGGTTTTGGTGGAGCGGGGTCGGGAGCCAAAAGATGGCGATATCGTCATTGCGGAAATTGATTCCGGTTGGACTATGAAATATTTCTATAAAAAGGGCGGTCAAGTTAGTCTCGAACCAGCCAATAAAAAGTTTAAAACCATTTATCCAAAGAACGAACTTAAAATCGCCGCCGTCGTTACCGCCGTTATTCGTAAATATCATTCATAAATAATAATAATATGATTAAAACATCACCACGAAAAAGATATACTTCCTGCCGCAAGTTTCAGCTTGGGTATGTAGTAAAGGGGTCACCAAGCTTTTTTCAACGACTCCAAAGACTAAACCGGCATAATTTTTTGACGCGCGTATTAGGTTAGAAAATTTATGCCGCTCTCTATTCATTCCTATCCGAGGGCTCTTCTTCATATTGATGGGGATGCTTTTTTTGCCTCTTGTGAGCAATCTCGTAATCCGGCCTGGCGCGGTCGGCCGGTTATTTGCGGTAAAGAACGCGGCATTGCCGCCTCCATGAGTTATGAGGCAAAAGCCAGGGGAGTAACACGGGCGATGCGGCTCTCGGAAATTTTGCGTCTTTGCCCAGATGCAATAATTCTCCCGTCCGACTACGAAACCTATAGTTTGCTTTCCAAAAGGTTTTTTGCGATTGTGCGCCGCTATACTTCGGAGGTAGAAGAAAATGGTATTGATGAATGTTTTGCTGACATCACCGGTCTGCGCAGTGTTTATCACAGCAGTTATGAAAAAATCGCGCAAGAAATAAAAAAAGCGATTGATGCTGAACTCGGGTTTACTTTTTCGGTCGGCCTCGCTCCCACCAAGGTGCTCGCCAAAATTGCTTCCAATTATAAAAAGCCATCTGGCTTTACGGCAATTCCGGCCCGTGAAGCGCATTTATTTTTAAAAAATTTACCCACCCAAAAAATTTGGGGTATTGGGCCGGCAACTTCTGCCCTGCTTAGTAAACTCGGCAAACATACTGCGCTAGATTTTGCTTCGGCGAATGAACAATGGGTAAAACACAATTTAACTAAACCAATTTATGAAATTTGGCAGGAATTAAATGGCAAACCGGTTTACAATCTGAATTTAGAAGCCAAATCCGATTACGCCAGTATTCAAAAAACTAAAACCTTTACCCCGTCATCTAATGATCGGAATTTTGTTTTTTCTCAGCTGTCCAAAAATGTTGAAAACGCGCTTATCAAGGCGCGGCGCTACCATCTTGCGGCGAGCGAAGCCTATATTTTTGTTAAAACTCAGGATTTTAATTATTACGGTGTTGAATTGAAGTTTTCGCAGGCGACCAGTGTGCCGATGGATATTATAAAGAACGCCGAAGAAGTGTTTGATAAAATTTTTAGCAAACGAAAGCAATACCGCGCGACTGGAATAATACTCACCAAGCTCGGCGCCGAAAATCGTCAGCCGGATTTGTTTGGTAGTTTTCTAAAAGTAGAAAAGTTTATGAAGATTTATAAAGGAATAGATGAACTTTCGGCGCGTTATGGCAAGCATACCCTATTTCTTGGAACTAGTTTTGAAGCGCAAAAGTTTGGCGCGCATCTCGGGCAAAGAGGAGATGAACCTGAACGTAAAAAACAAATGTTACTCGGTGAAAGCAAACGCCGCCGGCTTGGAATTCCGATGTGGCTTGGGGCGGTGGGTTGAAAGTAACAATCTTTACAAATACTATATATAATGATAGTTTCAAACCACAGGAGGAATTACCGAGATGACAAACGAGCTGTTGAGCAGCGGTGACTTGCAGTTTTTGAAGAAATTGTCGCATGGCATGACGCTCAGCGAGTTGTTTGAAAAAAAGGGGATTATTCGTTCGGGCATTCTCATTACTCGTATAATTAGACTCGCAAAACGAGGCTACGTCACCTTCGGCGAAGGTCGTTTTGCTTGCAGCTCTCCAAGATGTGTCCCAACCATTGCGGGAGAAGGGGAAGTCATTAGGAGTGAGTTCGAGGAGGATCCTTTTTGGAAAAATCGGTAAAAATAAACTATGGAGGCTGCATTTCGCAGCCTCCATAGTAGAATCACTTTAAAGAAGTGGTTTTTTTTATTGTGTTATTTTAATAATAATCCGCCATCTACCACCATCATGGAGCCGGTCATGTATGAAGCGGCGTCGGAAGCGAGGAAAATAGTAGCAGTCGCGATTTCGTCTGGTTCTCCCATGCGTTTCATCGGCACATCCATCGGCGCAAATGAAGGCGCGTCTGGGTTCTCGGCAGCTTTCGTCGCACCTTGAGACATTTTTTCAACTCCTTCGGTACGTATTCCACCCGGAGCAATACAATTTATTCTTATATTATGTTTCGCTGTCTCAAGAGCAAAGTTTTTGGTAAAACCCCATACGCCATGTTTAGAAGCGTCGTACGCGGCAAGACCAATTGAACTGGGGTGTAAAGCATCTACTGAAGCAATGTTAACGATTGAACCCGAAATGCCAGTTTTGATCATGAGTTTGGCGGCCTCGCGTGAACAAAGAAAAGTCCCGCGCAAATTAATTGCCTGAGTTTTTTCCCAAAGAGCCAAATCCATTTCAAGAACCGGTTTTATCGGATAAATTCCGGCGTTGTTTACCAGAACATCAATTTTTTTAAAAGTTTTTTCAACTGTCTTAAAAAGTTTTATTACTTCTTTTTCTGAACTGATATCGGTTTTAACAAAAAATACTTTAGAACCGTAGGTTTTTGTTAGTAATTCAGCTTTTTTCTTTCCGTCTTTATTTACGTCCGCAAGTATAATTGTCGAACCGGCCTCGGCAAATCTTTTTGCTATTCCATAACCGATTCCCATTGATCCGCCGGTTATAATTACTACCTTATTAGCAAAGTTAAATAATTCAATAAATGTTTTCTTAGTCATAAGTGATTAGATAAATATATAAATGTTTTCCAGCTGATATTATACTCCTTTGTTATCGGTTTGAAAATGTGCTACCCTTAATAAAGATTGAAACTTGCTATGAAAAGATTTATTAGTGCATTTATTATCATAATCTTAATCAGCTCGGTCATTTTAAGCCCGGCGGGTTTTGTGTTCGCGCAATCCAAGACCGACACTCAAATTCAGCTCGAACAGGAGTTGAAAGAAATTCAGTCACAAATAGATGAATATTCAAAAGTGCTCGCTAAAACCGTAAGCGAAAAAAAGACTCTGCAAAATAAAATAAAACAATTACAAACCAAACAAAAAGCTTTGCAGTTACAAATAAAAGAATCAACTTTGAAACTTTATGCCCTGGAAGATAAAATTGTCGTTACTGAAAAGGGGATTAAAAAAAATAAGCTGAAAGAAGATGAATTAAATAATGCTGTGGCTTCTGCAATACGGCGGATGAATCAAATTGATAATAATTTTTTGGTCGCCCTAATCACGGCTGAAGGGTTTTCATCTTTTCTCAACGAAATACATGGTTATGCGGTGGTTTCGGATGCCTTAGGCAATCTTCGCGCCGAAACAAAGAATCTGAGAGTTAAATTAGAAGAACAAAATGTTCAATTGGAAGATCAAAAAAATGATACAGTAAACATTTTGCAGATAAAATCCATTCAACAGCAGGGTTTGATTGGCACGATCGGCGAACAGAATAATGTCTTGGAAGAAACTAAAGGAAAGGAAAGTGAATATCAAGCAGCGCTTTCAGACACCAAAGCCCGCGCGGCAGAAATCCGCAACCGTATTTATGAATTATTTGACGTCGGTAAGCAAATTACTTTTGGACAAGCGGTAGAAATTGCTAAATGGGCGGCAGGCATTACCGGTGCGAGGCCGGCTTTTTTACTTGCTATACTTACTCAAGAATCAAATCTTGGAAAAAATGTAGGAACTTGTAATCGGCTTGGTGATCCGCCGGAAAAAAGTTGGAAGGTAATAATGAAGCCTGATCGCGACCAGGAACCTTTTAAAGCAATTACCGCCGAACTTGGACTCGACCCGGATATTACTCCGGTTTCATGTCCGATGCGCGACCGGAAGGGAAAACAAGTCGGTTGGGGCGGGGCAATGGGTCCGGCGCAGTTTATTCCATCTACTTGGCTGGGTTGGAAAAGTAAGGTTAGTTCATATACCGGCAAAGCTGTAGCGGATCCGTGGGATATTCGGGATGCGTTTTTAGCTTCGGCATTAAAATTAAAAAGTAACGGAGCAGACGGTACGGATGCCGGTGAGTGGAAAGCCGCGATGATATATTTTTCCGGTTCGACCAATGTAAAAAATCGTTTCTACGGTGATAATGTAATTGCAACTACCAGGCAATATCTTCAGGACATTGCAGATCTAAGGTAATAAAAAAACCGCCATTCTAAAAGTTGCGGTTTTTTTATTATTAAAAAGAAAATTTTTCATAATGAAGTCGGCCCGGTCTGACTCCCAACTCTTTCAGCATATTAGTTACCGGGTCGTGCATGTTCGGCGGTCCGCAAAAGAAAATATCACAATCCAAATAATCTGGTGCTAATTGTTTAATTTTATCTTTATCAAGCCTGCCCGAAATGTATTCTTTTCCGCCGTAGCCGGCGCCGGCATCGGAAATTAGATAATAGGTTTTAATTGGCAGTTCATCAAAATGCGCTCGAAAAGGAATTTGCGCCGCTGAACGGATGCAGTACAGCAAAGTAATATCTGTGATGCCTTTTTTTGTGAGTGAATCTATTATGCCGGCAATGGGAGTAATGCCGACACCGGCCGCAATAAATAGAAAACGCTTGGTTTTAGATTTTTTTTCTGTAAAAGTCCCGAGCGGGCCATCAATAATAACTCCAGTTCCGGGAGACAGCTCTTTAATTCGATTGGTAAAATCACCCAGAGATTTAATTGTAAAACGAAGGTAATCGTTGTTTGGCGCGCAGGATATAGAAAAAGGATGGCTTGAAAGCATTCCCCATTTCAAAAAATTAATAATCGCAAATTGGCCGGCATCAAAAGAAAATTTGTTTATATCTTTGCCGGAAATATAAATTGACGTAACATCGTTTGATTCAGCGACAATTTTTTCAATTTTAAATCGATGGCGAGCAAATAAATAGAACGGTCGTAGAAAGCGGTAGAATAAAATTAGCCCGAACACGGCATAATTTAAAGTGAGCCAATAGTATAAAGCTGGCGCCCGGGTCAAATCACCGGATTTAGTTTGGTGCTCAAGCGCAAGAACGATAGCGATATAAATAAAAAGATGAGTGAAGTGCCAGCGTTCGTATTTTAGTTTTTTTCGAAAAACAGTCAGGGATAAAATGATTGCGATTGTAAAAATTATTAAACCGATTAGAGCGTTTACTACATCATGCCAATCTGAAATAAAACTAAGAAATTGAGCCCAATAAGATGTATCGGTCATGCTGCCCCAACCGATGCTAAGCAGGAGCGGGTGGGCGACTAAAAATATTATTATGTATGTTCCAACCCAGCGGTGCACATTATTTAATTCGTCATGGCCAAATTGTTTTTCAATAAAGCGAATGCGGCCAATTAGCACCAGTTGAAATAATATTAAAAATTCTGAAAGCAATCCGGTAATTCTGCCAAGAGCGATAAAAATACCGGCAAAAGACCCCGCTCGCAAAAAGCTCCCAGAGACCGCATACCAAAAATAAAAAATCACCAATAAATTAGTTATGAATAGTGCTTGTAGTAGTCTTTTTTTCATTTAATTTAAGAAATATATAGACATTTTCTATAAGTAATTTTACATTTATATATGCAAAATAGCAACCCTAGCTTTGCTATATTTCGCTTGTAACTTACTTAACTTTAGCTGTGTATACTCTGTAAGGCGGCACATTGTTACATGCGCCTTTATTATTTAGCCAAGTTAGTATGAAAAAAACAACAATGCTAACAGTAATGGTTGTTGCGTTTGCAGCTGGTATTGTGTTGCCGGCGATTGTAAATGCTCAGACAATTGGAAATCAAATTACTCTTATTCTAAAAAAAGAAAATATTAATCCGGTTGTGTTGGTATCGACTAATACAATTCCTACCGCCTCAACTACGGTCATTGTTCCGGCTTTGAAAGAGGCTGCTAAACCAAACACACAAAAGATCTCGCGCCTAGATCAGTTGGTCGCCAAACTTAAATTAAATACTATTAGCAATGAAGTTTTAGAATTACAAACTGGGTTAAAAAAACTTGGGTATTTTTCTGTAAATTTTAAGCCGACAAAAAAATATGGTCCAGCAACTGCCGCGGCAGTAAAAAAATATCAGGCTGATAAAAAATTGCCTCGTTTTGAGCAGTTGGTTTCTAGACTTCGGTCCGGAATGGTAAGTAATGAAGTTTTAGAATTACAAACAGGGTTAAAAAAACTTGGATATTTATCAAAAACTTTTAAACCTACAAATAAATATGGGTCGGCAACCGCTGTCGCCGTAAAAAAATATCTGGCAGATAAAAAGAAAAAAACGAACGTTTCGACTGCGGTAAAATCGCCGGCAATAAAAACTTCGGTTGTTGCAAAATCGGCGACAGTGGTAAAACCCGCGACTGTTCCGGTCGTGCGAAGTTATACAATGGCAGAAGTTAGTGTAAATAACAGCGCTGCGAAATGTTGGTCAGCAATTAACGGCAAAGTTTATAATCTTACTAATTTCTTTGGTAATCATGCTGGTGGGGATCCGGCGATTGCGTCGTTATGCGGTAAAGATGGTACAGTTTCTTTTGATGCTATGCATGGCGGAAAGGTGAAACCCGAAACGGTTCTAAAAACCTTTGAAATCGGATTGTTAAAATAAATTTTAAAATTTAAAGGGGCCGAAAGGCCTCTTTTTTTGTTTAAGTAAATAGTTCGGAAAACCATTGACAAAACCCGGTTTTTGTGATATATTGTGATGTTCTTTAAAATCGCCAAAACACTCCGATGTTTGCCGGTTTATACCGCTAAACACCGGAAGGGTCCAGATTTAAAACTGGACGCAAGACCGGTTTAGTCGCCCGAGTCTCCCTTCCTAAACAGGACAAATATATGTTTAGGGCCATAAGTGGAGCCTTGTCGCTTCTTCTCTGCATTCTAGTCTTGCGTTTGGCTCTTCCTGAGGTGTTCACGGTCCTGGTCGGGATCATTCTAAAAGTGCTGACCTTAGTCAGCAACGGAATTGATCTCGCATCAAGCCAAAGAACACTTTAAACGACTTGGGGTTCGCGTCGCGAACCCCTTCTCTTTGACAAAACTCTAACTCGGAGGAACTCATGAAGTTCTTCGCACTGCTTGCAGTCGTTTGCCTTTTTGGTTGTGGTAATCTCAGTTACCCTTGCGGGCTATCATGTGACAATGATAGCCACCTTTGTACCTGCGAGCCACACCATGGCTCCACCGAACAGTTCTGGATTCACGATGCCTACGCCGTCCGATTCTTCACCTGTGGCTGCAAGTATACTCGCAGCGCAGGTTCTACATCGGGGGCTCCGATTCCATCTGACCCAAGTCTCGGCGAGTGCTACGCCATCGCAGTCGGTTCGGTGAACCCACCATATGATTGTGAGATGTCTCGCAGTCAGTATTCTGGGTACGAACCCTGCATTCGTATTATCGAGATGGGGGGCTCGGTTGCCTGCGGAGATCCTCGTTAAGGATCAAATTCGTTCTTTTTCAAAGCCGGTCGCTTCCACGCGACCGGCTCTTCTTTTAATAAAAAACTCCCCGATTGCTCGGGGAGTTAAAATTTTATTTTTTATCTTATTATAATACAGCTTCTTTGGCAGCCTTTGAGAGTCTGAATTTGCAAACAGTCTTGGCTTTGATCTGGATGGTTTCACCGGTAGCTGGGTTGCGGCCTTGGCGAGCAGCGCGGTTAACTTTTACCATTTTACCAAATCCTGGCAAAACGAATACGCCAGTTTTCTTAACTTCCTTGTAAGCAGTTTCCGCGAGTTTCTCGAGGAAAGCACCAACATCTTTCTTGCTGAGACCGGTTTGTTCGGCCAACATACTTAATAAAGCTGACTTTGTCATACCTGCCATATGAATATATGGTTAATAATTAAAATTTATATGGTATAAATTAGGTTTAGTATATAACAAACCTATAAAAAGAGCAATAGATACGGGGATAATCTTACATTTTGAAAAATTCCATGACTTTATAAACCAAAAAAGCTGGCCAAACTAGTGCCTTTAAAAATCCAAGCACACCTCCCCAAAACGTTGTGGCGTGCTGAATTAAATATATGGCCGCTCCGATAAACCCAAGACCATAGGCACCCCCGGAAACATTGTTGTTTCCGCTTTTTTTGCAACACTTTTTATTTGGGTCGCAAACTTTTTGCTCTTCCGTCATATAATTTATATTTTATTTTCTACTGGCATAATTAGCCAGGCGATTAAATAAAAGGGGATGCCAGGGCCGGCCAAACCAGCAAAAACAAAAATTAAGCGAACCAAGGTTGGGTCAATGTTAAAAAATTCAGCAAAACCGCCCGCTACTCCGGCAATCATTTTATTTTTGGTCGAACGATAGAGTTTTTTGTCGGTTATCATAGGGATAAATGGTTGTGTTTAATCGCCAATAATGTAACACATTATCAAAAAACAATAAAGGTTTTGATTATTTAGTTGGTAATTTGTTTAATGTATTTAGCAAATACCCATTCATTATTTTCGCTAATGCGTAGCCAGCCATTTTTTGATTCATAAACTATTACCGGCTCTTTATAATTAAGTTTTTTAAGAACTTTGCCTTTGGTATTTGGCGCATTACGAACATTTAATCCTTTTTCTGTTACTGATCCTCTTGAAACAATCGGAAAAGCGCCCATCAAGTGTGGCAGAGTACGGCCTGGCTCGACAAAATATTGTCCAGTAAGGTTGTAGGCGCAAGTGGCGCTGCCGCCGCCATCGGCTTGTAGTTGGTTTTCTACAGGAACACCAGCGGCGAGTAGTGCTTCTCTCGCTTCACTAGGGCTAGCACCCTTACTACAATAAATAATTAGTTCTTTACCACCGGGTTTGACGCCTATAAATAATCTGGCAACTTCTGAATCAGAACCCTTTGGAGTAATACTCGCGTCAAATCCTTCCACGGCTTGATCGCCGTCATTAATAAAAAGATTTTCATCAAAAGAACTAATCGTGCTTGTTCCGGCGGCATTATTAATAATAAGCATTTGTCGCAGTTGAGCGATATCAGAATCTGGACGACTGCCGCTTGTCACATAAGTGCCGGAGGTATCGGAAGATTTTAAACTCATGCTAAGATCAGTAACCGGAATTTCAACATTGAAAAATGGAACATTCCAAATAAATTTAGCATTTTTATTTGCGGCTTTGGCCCTTTCAACCTGTAGCTTGGCAAAAGCCCAATCATGTATCTCTGCGGTACTGGTTGCCGGGGATGATGCTGCTATTTCTGGGGTTGAGGTCACTTCGACAAAATCAGTTTGGACCTCGGTCGTTGTTTCAGACGCGGCAACGGTCGGATTAAATGGAGGTTTGCCAAGACCCCAATCTGTCTTTGGGGTTGATGAGGCGATAAATTTTATTTGGTTGTAGGGTAGGTATATAACTGTTAGAAAATCGAGGTGGCCGTTTCCTTCAGGCGCTTTCATAAATGTGGAAATGCCCCGCGCTCCAGCCCAAGTTATTGGGGTATAGCCTTCGGGAGTGGTTGCTTTCCAGGTAGCTGCTTTTGCCGAACCGGTCTGAACTGCCATGAATGTGACCAAGAAACTAACAAAGAGAAGAAGCTTTTTCATATAATTTGACAAAGTTATGTCGTGCAGCGCCCTTTGAAGCATGACTTATTTTAAATGTTTGTTATTTTTTTCCCAATTTAATAACCATTTTTTTTGAGTGCTATCAATACCGCCCCGAAATAATCTCGATTCAGCGATGGCGTCGGTCATTGTCCAGCCGTCTATTTCATATCGATAAAGTGCGATTAGAGTTCCAGTTCTTCCAAAGCCGCCACGGCAATGAATATGAACGGGTTGGTTTTTAGGGTCAGTTGCAAATTTTAAGAAGCTGCGGGCCTCCGCAATGGTCGGTGCGGCACCGTCGCGCATTGGCAAGTATAAATAATTGAATTTTAAGCTATTAAACCCCTTAATTTTTTTGTCGTCGCTTATTTCTTTGTACTCATTATTATATCTTAAATCAATAATGCTTTTCCAACCTTGTTTTTTTAACCACTTAAATTCAGAAAGTAAAGGCTGGCCGGAGCGTGAAATCTTTCCGTTGTCCAAAATAGCAAAAGACCAGAAGCCATAGGCTTTGGGTGTGCTGGTCGGAATATTATCGCGCGGACCGGTAAAGATTGGGGGAGTAATGGCGGCAATCGAAAATTTTGTCGATCCAAAAAAAATTACTCCAAGCAATAACGTGAAGAAAGTTAATATTTTTGTTAATGAAAATTTTTTCATAAATATTTGTCTAGTTAGATTATCATACTCGAAAGTAAATTGATAGCAAATAATTAAATAAATACTCCGCGTAAAGCGGAGTATTTATTTAATATATTGTTGTCCTGCTACTCTTGTTCTTTATAGCGATTTAAAATTTGTTCAATTAATTTCGGATCGCCCGTATATTTCTCGTGAATAATTTGTTCGATTTCTTTAAAACTATATTCTTGGTTGTAGGGTCGGTGTGAGGCGAGAGCATCAAAAATATCCGCCGCCGCAACTATTGCCGCGCGCTCATAAATTTTTTTCTCTCCATTCCGGCGGTTTGGTTGCGCGGGCTTGCCGTTACCATTTCCATTTCTGGGGTAGGGGTTGTTCTGATGTTCATGATGAGATGCGACAATTTCTCTAATGCCATCAAAGGCCGGATCAATTAGTCTTTCAAAACCTTTTCTAGCGTGAGTGCGCATTAAATCCATTTCTTCTTTGGTGAGGGGAGAATTTTTTGCAAGAACCTCTAAAGGAATGTAGCATTTGCCAAGGTCATGGAGAAGTCCGCCCGCGCCAACTAACTTTGTTTCTTCTGGTTGTAGATGGTTTTCTATGCAAAGGTCAGTGCTTAGGGTTCCAACTCTTACGCTATGTTCGTACGAGGGGGCATGGTGTTTTCTAAGGAAATCTAAATGACCAGCTATTCTTTCATCGCTCAAAAGTTCACTGATTAAATCGACGGCTTCTACATTCTTGAGTTTGTAAGGGAAATCAACCGAGCCAATTTTTCCTTCGGGATTGAACCCTAATCTTTCGGGCATATCGTAATGGTTTTTAACAGTTAAATATTACAGCTATTATTAATTTTTGACAACTAGTAAATAAAAACCCCGCATATAGCGGAGTATTATATTTATAGTTGCCAACGAGAATTTCACTCGCTCACTTCGTTCGCTCTCACGAAAACCTTCGGGTTTTCGTGGACTTTCCTCGGCAAGAGAAAACTCCCGTTTTCTCCCTTTCCCGCTCAATTCCCCAGATCACTAAATAAAATACCCCACTTAAAGTGGAGTATTTTATTTTGTAGTCCCAACGGGGAATTTCACTGCTCGGCCTTCGGCCTGCGCTTTGAGAAACCGTTCGGGTTTCTCAATACTCATCCGCAGCAATGCGGGGAAATACTTTCCCCGCCACCCCTTTGTTCAATTCCCTCGACAGAAATATAAAAACAAAAACCGCCATAAATGGCAGTTTTGTTTTTGTAGTCCCAACGGGAATTGAACCCGTATTTTCGCCTTGAAAGGGCAATGTCCTAACCATTAGACGATGAGACCATTTTCAATGAGTACCAATATATCATAAATTTATAAGAAAGTCAATCTGACCAAGCTGGCATTGGTTGTTTTAATATAATTCTCGTGGAATAATATAATTATATGAGCAATAGCCATAAACAACTAATTAATGATTTGACCGAAAGTGGAGTACTGAAGAGTGAGGCTATAATAAAATCATTTAACAAGATTGACCGTAATGATTTTGTTTCCGATGAGTTTCAAAAAATTGCATATTCCGATATCCCATTACCAACCCTTGCTAATCAGACTATTTCACAGCCGACTACTGTTGCGTTTATGTTTGAGTTGCTCGGCGTGAATTCGGGCGATAAAATACTTGATGTTGGTTCAGGTTCAGGGTGGACTACGGCAATTCTGGCAGATCTCACTGGTCAAAAAGGCCGCGTGTGGGGTGTAGAAATTATTCCCGAGCTAGTTAAACTTGGGAATAATAATCTTTCTAAATATAATTTTAATATCGCGAAGATTCTGTTTGCAAAAAAGTTAGGATTACCAGAAAAAGCCCCATTTGATAAAATATTGGTGTCGGCCGCTGCGGAACGAATTCCCACGGAATTAATAGATCAACTAAAAAAAGGCGGCACAATGGTTATTCCGGTCCGGAACTCAATTATAAAATTAACTAAAGACGAGATTGGAAATATATCTGAAACGGAATTTCTTGGGTTTGTTTTTGTCCCGCTTGTTAATATTTAGCTAAATTAAAAAATCCCTCATGCAGAACATGGGGGATTTTTAGTGTGTAAGTTTATTATTTTGCTTCTTTGAGAGCATCCTTAAGAGCTTTACCAGCTTTGAATTTTGGAACTTTTACGGCTGGGATTTGGATCTTTTCGGTTGGTCTTTGTGGGTTAACGCCGGTACGAGCTGCCCTTTGCTTTACGCTAAAGGCGCCGAAACCTGTCAAAACCACTTCGTCACCTTTCTTAAGAGTTTCGGTAACGGTGTCTATAAAAGAGTTAATGAAATCTTCACCTTCCCGTTTGGAGAGATTAAGTTTTTCTGCTAACACTTGGGCTAAATCAGCTTTGTTCATAATTCACCACCCTTCTATATTATAGGATAAATGTTTGCTTGAATGTGGTAATTATAGCATTTTCGCTTTTTTTTGGCTATGATTAGCAAATTTACTTGTCCACAGGGCTTCGCCTTCGGCTACGCCCTGTAAACGAGATAAAGAATCATTGTGATTTATAGTGCATAGCCCCATGGGGCGACGCACTATTTTGCGTATTCTACAACGCGAGTTTCGCGGATAACAGAAACGCGAATTTCGCCAGGATATTTGAGTTCTTGTTCGATTTTATGAGCAATATCTTTCGCGAGTTGAAAGGCAGAATAATCATCGATTTCATTTGGTTTAACAAACACGCGAACTTCTCGTCCGGCTTGAATGGCATAAACTTTGTCAATTCCCGGGAAGCCGCTCGCAGTTTTTTCGAGGTCTTGAAGACGGGCAATATATTGTTCGTAGCTGTCGCGACGCGCGCCAACTCTCGCGGCAGAAATAGCGTCAGCGGCTTTCGCAATCGTTGAATAAATATTGAAAGGCTTATCGTTGTGGTGGGTGAGGGCGGCCTGACAAATATCTTCATCCATGTTGAATTTCTTCAAAATCATGTTGCCGATTTCCGGATGAGAACCTTGGGTTTCGTGGTCGACAGATTTTCCAATGTCGTGGAAGAAGCCGCATTTTTTGGCGAGCGCGGCGTTTAGACCAAGTTCAGAAGCGATGAGGCCGGATACATGTCCGACTTCCATGGAATGGTTCATTACGCTTTGGCCGTAGCTGGTTCGATATTTAAGGCGGCCAACAATGTTAACTAATTTTGGATCAATTCCGGTAATACCCATTTTGTAGAGTGCTTCTTCACCGGCTTTTTTAATATCAAGCGATAAATCTTGTTTGGCTTTTTCGACAAACTCTTCAATACGAGCTGGTTGAATGCGGCCGTCCAAAATAAGTTTTTCAATCGCGAGTTTAGCGATTTGTCGGCGAATAGTTGAGAAGCCGGAAATCATAATGGAGTCCGGGGTGTCATCAATAACGATTTCACAGCCAGTAAGTTTTTCAATAGTTTTGATGTTGCGGCCTTCTTTGCCGATAATACGTCCTTTCATTTCTTCACTTGGAATATTTACCATGGAAGAAGTATTTTCTGCGGCGTGTGAAGCGGCGCAGCGCTGGATGGAATCAACGATTATTTCTCTCGCTTTGTCGTCGTAAACTTCCGTGGATTCTTTTTCGAGTTTCATAATTCGGCCGAGGAGGTCGGACTTGCTGGTTTCTTCTACTTTCTTAATTAACATTTCAACGGCTTGCTCGCGGGTCATGGAAGCAACCTGTTGCAAGGTGGCGATTTGTTGATCGCGAATTTTTTCGATTTCAGCTTTGATCAAAGTTACTTTGTCGATTTTTTCCTGCAACTTGGTTTGTTTGTCTTGCAGCTCGAGTAATTTCTGGTCAAAAGTCGTTTCTCGTTTTTCCAATCGTTGTTTTTCAACAGAAAGTTCTTGGCGCATTTTTTGTTCTTCCTTTTTGGCTTCATCTAGGAAGTGAACGGCCTTTTCTTTTGCTTCCAGAATTATGGTCTGGTATTTGTTTTTTGCTTCCGTTAACATTTGCTCGGCTTTGGCCTCTAGGGAGTTAACCTGGGCTTGAGCGACTTTTTTGCGTAAGAAATATCCAAACGCAGTTCCGGCGCCACCTCCGGCAATCATTAACACTACTGCTAATAATGTGCTGTCCATATTGTTATAATGAAAAAAACCTCAATAATTTGAGGATATCAAGTGAAGTTAAAGCAAAAATTACCACCCCGCGGATGTTTATTGAGTTTTTTTGGTTGATTTGTTTTGAAGACTATTTGCCGGGTGAATTGTAATTGTCATAGTAATTCCGAAATCTCTCGATTCATGACTTTTTTCTGCTAAAAAGGCTAGATATCCAATAAATTAATTACATTGTAAGGTGCGAAAGAATGATTAAATTATTTCCTTTCGCTGGTTTTACTTTAGCAGGTTTGGGTCACTTTGTCAACGAAAAACCGCCTTTAGGGCGGTTTTATTGGGTTTGTATAAGACTGGCGTTGGCCGCCGCGGAGCGTACAGGAAGGGCGCAAAGCGTCTTCCCAGCTTATACCGGTGCGACCAACGCCATCTTCTTATAGTAGAGTGAATTGAGCGAATCTAAAACCAACTGTCAAGAGATTTTTAATATATCAGAATCGGAAGGTTTTTTTGCATCTTTTAAGTTGTATTCGCCAATTGCGGTTCTAACCAGTTCTTCGCAATAAGCTCCGACGCCAAGTTTTTCACCGATATCGCGGGCGAGCGTTCTTATATAGGTGCCGGTCGAGCAGGCGACCTCAATTTTGAGGAGCGGATATGAATAACTAAGCAGTTTTAAAGAGTGTATTTCTATTTCATCGGGCTGTCTTTCAATTGTTTCGCCCTTGCGCGCTAGTTTATATAATCTTTGGCCGGCGACTTTTTTCGCCGAAAACATCGGCGGTATCTGTTGTTGTTTGCCGACAAAATCAGCAAGGGTTTTTTCAACTTCTTTTGTTAGCGGCTCTTTTTCAGAAATTAAAGAAATTTCTCCGGTTTTGTCATCGGTATTAGAAGTAGCGCCCAAATGAATCGTCGTTAAATATGTTTTTGGTAAATTTTTAAATTCATCAAGTCGCTTTGTTGCTTCGCGTCCGATACCGACAATAAGAAGGCCGGTAGCGAATGGGTCGAGTGTGCCGGCGTGGCCGACTTTAATATTTTTTAATTCCGGGTTTTCTTTTTTTATTTTGTTACGCAAAAAGCCAACCACATCAAAACTGGTCCAACCTTCGGGTTTGTTTACTAAGATAAAATCTTTCATAGCCTCGTCATTCTAGCTTTATTTTATTAATTAATCAATTATCAACAAAAAAATCCCTTGAAAGAAAATATAATATATGCTAGCATGAAGTATCCTTTTTTGGTTTTGTTCTTTCTTTGGCTGCGTGCTGCTTGTTGTGAAGAAGTTTTATTCACAAAGTGCAGTACGTAGCAAAACAGCGAACCATCATCCGGAGGCGGAAGATGAATGATGCGATTGAGGGCGGTGCTTTCATGGGTAGGTCTCTAGATCGGGGGAATGTCGCCACCAGTGGAAAGAAGCGAAGTCTTCACAATCTCGCAATCGATTTGTTTGCCCTCATGATGGGGCTTACGATGTGGCTCATCATTGTTGCCGTCTTCGTGGGTTTTGCCCACTAGGTTCGCGAAAGTTGCGCGGGTAGTTAGTCTTCCCGCCTAAGCTCTTCGGAGCTTTGCTTAAAAGGGGTCGGTGTTGTTTTATGGCACCGACCCCTCCTTCTTATTAGTTTTAATTTGTTGAAGCTAGTAACAATGAAAAACATCCGAAATCATTGAGTATTTAATTTTGGCTTGGTTGACTTAAATACGAAATAGATATATAATAAGGCAACTTTTATTGATTTATTTCTGTACCATGAATGTATCAGAACTCGCTAGACAACTCCGAATCCATCCACAAAAACTCCTTACAATTTTACCGGAGTTTGGTTTTGATATCGGCGTCCGGGCCGTAAAAATTGACGATCGCGTTGCTCAGCAGATCCAGCGTGATTGGAAACGTATTAAGTTTGTTTTAGAAAAAAAGGAAAAGGCTGAAAAAGAAAAGCAAAAAGAATTGGAAAAAGAAGCCCGCAAGAGCAGCGGTGCGAGTGTTGAAATTCCTTCCGTGTTAACCGTGCGCGAACTTGCCGAGCGACTATCACTTCCAACCACCACTCTTATTAAAGAACTCATGAAGAATGGTATTCTTGCCACTCAAAATGAAAATATCGATCGTGATACAGCAATAATTTTAGCAGAAGATCTTGGGTTTGCTGTTAAACAAAATGAAAATAAAGTTGAAGATGCAGTAAATGAACATATTGAAGGTCTTGAAACATCACTCAACGCCGGCAATTTACAATCCCGTGCGCCGGTAGTAGTTGTTATGGGTCACGTCGATCATGGAAAAACCAGTTTACTGGATGCAATTCGCCATACCAATGTTATCGCCGGAGAAGCCGGAGGTATTACTCAGCATATCGGCGCGTACCAGGTGATTTGGACTAATCCTAAAACCAAAAAGAAAGACAATCTTACTTTTATTGATACACCAGGCCATGAGGCTTTTACTGTCATGCGTAGCCGTGGCGCCAAGGTTGCCGATATCGCGATTTTGGTTGTTGCCGCCGACGATAGTGTTAAACCTCAAACCGTGGAAGCAATAAATATTATCAAAGCCGCGAAGCTTCCGTTCATCGTTGCGATTAACAAAATTGATAAACCAGGAGCTGATGGTAAAAAAGTTCGCTCCGATCTTTCACAACATAACATTCTTACCGATGATTGGGGTGGGGAAGTGCCGGTAGTAGAAATGTCCGCCAAACAAAAAATCGGTATTGATAAATTACTTGATACGATTTTGATTGTTGCTGACATGGAAGAAAAAAATATTAAAGCCGATCCAGAGCGCCCCGCCGCTGGTACTGTCATTGAAGCGCACGTCGATAAGGGTGCTGGTCCGGTTGCGACTATTCTTGTTCAAACTGGAACACTCCGAGTAAACGATCCGCTTATTATCAATGGTGAAATATACGGCAAGGTTAGAGCGCTCAAAAATCACCGTGGTGAAAATATTGAATCTGCTCCGCCGAGCACCCCAGCCCGCATTCTCGGTCTCAAAATCGCTCCGGCGGTAGGTGATGTATTAGATCTTAGTAGAGCAGGCGGCGCCGAACAGGTAAATGTACGTAGTAAAAAATCGCAGCAGACCGGTGCCGAACAAACTCCTATTAAGCCCGTTGATGACGAAGCTGATGAAAATAAGCATGTGTTGAATGTCGTGGTAAAAGCCGACACTCTTGGTTCACTTGAAGCGATTGTTGGTTCGCTTGAAACTATTAAAAATGATGAGGTTAGCGTAAAGGTGGTTGCCAAAGGCCTTGGCAATATTACTGCCGACGATGCCACTCGCGCCAAAACTACCGATGCGCTTTTGTTTGCTTTCAATGTCACTACTAATTCCGAATCTTTTGAAATGATTCAAAATAGTGAAGTGAAATTTTTTGAATATAAAGTTATTTACGATTTACTTAATAAAGTAAAAGAAAAGCTTGAAGAACTTCTAGTGCCGGAAATTATTACCACTGAACTTGGTAATTTCAAAGTCGTTGCTATTTTTCGTACCAACAAAGGTGGTATGGTGGTGGGTGGACGGGTTGAAAATGGAAAACTTATTAAAGATTCAAAATTACGCGTTAAAAGAAAGGGTGAAGAAATCGGCGCCGGCAAACTCGCCGGTTTACAATCTGGTAAGCAGGCAGTAAATCAGGTTCCGTCTGGCAGTGAGTGTGGACTTGAATTCTCTGGTAAGCTAAAATTGGAAGAAGGGGATGTACTGGAAGCCTATACCGAAGAAAAGAAATATAAAAAATTAATACTTAAATAGTAATTTATCGCCGGGCTTTGGGGGCATTGCTTGGCATAATTCATAAATATTTAGGGGCTTCGCCTCATATATTCTCATTCATTCGGAAATGAAAACACATTTTCATTTCTCTCATTCATTTCTAATATGGAACATACATTTACCGATGCAAACTTCAATGATGAAGTTATCAAATCTACAACTCCGGTTTTTGTAGATTTTTGGGCGCCGTGGTGCGGGCCGTGTCAGATGATGGGGCCAATTGTGGCAGGACTCGCAAAAGATTTAGATGCTACCAAAATAAAAATTGGAAAATTAAATGTTGATGAGAATCCAGAAAAAGCCGGGGAGTTCAATGTCATGAGTATTCCGACCTTTTTGATTTTCAAAGGTGGAAAAGTAGTCGACCAAGTGGTTGGCGGTGTGCAAAGAGAAAAGATTTTGGAAGTTATCAATAAACACATCTAAAAAATTCGCATTTCAAAAAGACCAGTGAAGCTGGTCTTTTTTTATTCTCGCTATCCCCGCCTACAACGCTTTGCGTAGCAATGCGGGCAGGGCTCAATCAATTTTAAGTTTACCATATATTCAATTTTCCTTAGCCCTGCCGGCGGCATCACTTTTCATAACTGAAAAGTAATCAAAAGGTTCTGGGGGCCGGCAGAACTCGTCGTGCGAACTCCTCAAACAGCTGGCGGCCCCCAAACCCCCGTTGGGTAATTAGTTTGTCAGCTTCGATTCCGAGCATATGTGAAACGACTGCAAACTTCCCGGCGAAATTAGTTTTTTCAATGCGACTTTGTACTTTTGAAAAAATCGTTAAGATTGAGCCGAGGAATTTGCGGAGTGGAGCATCAGCTCGGCGCCTTTTGGGCTCCACCCGTTTTGGGCGCACAAAATGGGTGGAATAGACAAATGAATAATAGATAACTAAACTAAAAGAGCGGCAGTTAAAAAATATTGTAATAGACAAGCGAATAAGCTAGAATAGCGAAGCTATCTTTATATATGTCTGAACTTCGGGAAGACAAAATAAAACCAGTTTTATTCTGTGATTTTGATGGAACTATTTGTCATGATCGATATTGGAGAAGTCTACCATCAGAAATATATGAAAAAGTGCAAAGTCTTCTTTTTGGTCTAGACAAGATCTTCATAAACGACTGGATGAGAGGAAAATATACAGCTGAAGAAGCCAATGAATATGTTTCAAAAAAAATCGATTTTCCATTTGAAGAACTTTGGAGTTTATTTGTGAATGACTGTAAAACAATGAAGGTAGATTCAGCTGTGCTAAACAAACTATCTGCATTGCGGAACGATTATAGAACTATTCTTTTGACTGGTAACATGGATAGCTTTTCAAGGTTTACAGTGCCGGCTCTGGAATTAAATAAATATTTTGATCATGTCAGTAACTCGTATTATGAAGAAAAACACAAAACGGATAACAATGGCGAAATTTTTGTAGAATATTGTAATAAATTTAAAACGAATGTTTCCAATTCAGTATTAATTGATGATTCGCCAAAAGTTTGCCAGATATTTGCACATCTTGGTGGTACGGTAATGCAAATTACCCCCGAGACAGACATAAATTATTTTTTGGAAAATTCATTTTAAAAATATGCCCGAACTCCCGGAAGTTGAAACAATAAGACAAGACCTGCGAAAAAAGATCATGAACAAAAAAATTGTTCAACTTAAAGTTGTTCGCGAAAAATCTGTTTTGAGCATGGTCACCAATTTTGTTCATGCCATAAAAGGAAACGAAATAAAAGAAATTGACCGCCGGGGCAAGCTGATGATTTTCCGTTTAAAGAAAAGTTTTAAACCAAAAAACCATAAAGAATCTTTTACTTCCATTTTGGTTCACCTCAAAATGACCGGCCAACTTATTTACGAAAAAAAAGTACATAATAAAGTTGAGGTTATTGCCGGGGGACACAGTTTGACCGAAAAGGATTTTGATTTGCCGAATAAACATACCCAAATTATTTTCACTTTCTCCGACAAAGGAATATTATTTTTCAACGACCTGCGCCGGTTTGGTTACATGAAACTTGCGACTGATGGGGAAGTCGAAACCGCTTTGCTACGCTTCGGCATTGAACCTCTTACTAAAAATTATACCTTTGACGCTTTTGTAAAAGCACTGGGTAAACGAAGAGTTTCTATCAAAGTCGCCCTCATGGATCAGCCGCGAATTGCCGGCATTGGAAATATTTATGCCGACGAGGCTTGTTTTGCGGCCGGTATAAAACCAACTCGTCATGTGAATGCTTTAAAAAAAGACGAAGTGAAAAAACTTTTTGATTGTATTTCAAAGATAATAAAAAAAGCTATTGAACATCGTGGCACAACTTTTAAGGATTATATGGATACTGAAGGCAAAAAGGGGAACTATACCGATTTCCTAAAGGTGTATGGTCACGGTGGAGATAAATGCCCGCGATGCGGCAAAGTAATTCAAAAGATAAAAAGCAACGGCCGGGGCACGCATTTCTGCGCAGGCTGTCAGCATTGATTTTTTTGCGAGGATTAGGTAAGATTCTTTCATTATGAATAAATACGACCCAAACAAAATTGAAGCCAAGTGGCAAAAGCACTGGGAGAAAAACAAGACTTTTTGCGTTAAAGAAGATTCAAAGAAGAAAAAGTTTTATTCACTCATTGAATTTCCATACCCATCGGGTGAAGGTTTGCATGTCGGCCACCCCCGTCCCTTTACTGCCATGGACGTGATTTCGCGCAAACGACGCATGGATGGTTTTAATGTTTTGTATCCAATTGGCTTTGACGCGTTTGGACTCCCAACCGAGAATCACGCTATCAAAACCAAACAGCAGCCCGCTGTAGTCACGAAAAAAAATATTGCCAACTTTACCCGCCAGCTCAAACTGCTCGGCTATAGTTTCGATTGGGACCGCGTGGTTGATACCACCGACCCGAAATATTTCAAATGGACCCAGTGGCTGTTTTTACAATTTTATAAACACGGACTAGCTTACAAAAAAAATCAGCCTATTAACTGGTGCCCGAAAGATAAAATCGGCCTCGCAAATGAAGAAGTAGTAAATGGTTGCTGTGAACGTTGCGGTACCGCCGTCGAACAGCGCAACAAAGAACAGTGGATGCTCGCGATTACCAAATACGCCGAAAAATTACTTCAAGGTCTTAAAGAAGTTGACTACATTACTCCGGCCCGTGTCAGCCAAGAAAATTGGATTGGAAAAAGCGAAGGCGCGTTAGTTAATTTTGCTTTAGAGAATTCCGACGAAAAACTACAGGTCTTCACCACCCGGCCGGATACTTTATTTGGTGCCACCTTTATGGCTGTCTCTGCTGAGCTTGCCAAGAGCTGGCTTGATAAGGGCTGGAAAGTAAGTAAGGAAATTGAAAAATATCTTGAAAAAACTTTATCCGAACAGAAAGTCCTCGACCGGGTAGAAAAAGAAAAGACCGGTATTGCGACCGATAAGTTTGCAATCAACCCCGTGAATGGAAAAAAGATTCCGGTTTGGATTACGAATTATGTTTTGGGTGGAGTTGGTACCGGCGCTATTATGGCCGTGCCCGCGCACGATGAAAGAGATTTTGAATTTGCCAAAAAGTTTGGATTGCCGATTACGCAGGTTGTAGCGCCATATTTTTACGATAGTAATAACCCGCCGCGCTCGGACAAAAAAACCGTCAAACGAATTAATATTCAAGCCGTTGTAAAGCATTGGTCAGAAGACAAAGTAATTCAGATCCAATGGAAGGAGCAGCCCTGGAAAACTTTTGTCATCGGCGGAGCTGAAGCCGGTGAGAAGTTGGAAGACGCGGTAAAGCGGGAAGTGCTGGAAGAAACCGGATATAAAAATATCAAATCAATTAAACGAGTCGGAATGGAGCTTCGTTCGGAATGGTTCGCCGCCCACAAAGATGAAAATCGTTATGCCAACATGAATGTTTTTGAGGTTGAACTTGCAGACGGAGAAAAAGACGAATTGTCCGCCGAAGAAAGTGAGAAGCACGTTGTCGCCTGGGTTCCTTACAAAGATATTCCGTCTTTTGCTGGAGTTGGGGAGCTGGCCTATATCTGGAAAGAATTAAATAATAAATCCGGTTGTTTTTGTGAAGACGGTGTTGCAATAAATTCCGGTGAATTTTCCGAATTGAAAACTGCCGAAACTAAAGAAAAAATGATTGCTTGGCTAGAAGAAAAGAAGATCGGCAAGCGCCAAGTAAATTATAAACTTCGCGATTGGGTATTTTCCCGTCAGCGCTATTGGGGTGAACCGATTCCGCTCGTTTATTGTGAAGCCTGCGCGAAAAATAAAAGGTTTGAAAGCAAGGGCGAAGAAATGAATCCAGGCTGGATTCCAGTTGAAGAAAAATCTCTGCCGCTCGAACTTCCAAAAGTTGATAAATATGAACCGACTGACACCGGCGAGTCGCCGCTCGCGCCAATGACAGATTGGGTAAATACTAAATGCCCGCGCTGTGGTGGAAAGGCGAGGCGTGAAACCGACACTATGCCAAACTGGGCTGGATCAAGTTGGTATTTCCTGCGTTACACCGACCCGCACAATGATAAAGCTTTCGCCGGTAAAGACGCGCTAAAATATTGGATGAGTGTAGATTGGTACAACGGCGGCATGGAACATACTGTACTGCATCTTTTATATTCTCGTTTTTGGAATGAATTTTTATTTGATCTTGGACTCGTGCCAACCAGTGAACCATATAAAAAGCGCACCAGCCATGGCATGATTCTCGGCCCCGATGGTGAAAAGATGAGTAAGAGCCGGGGTAATGTAATAAACCCCGACGAAATGATTGAAAAGTTTGGTACGGATTCTTTTCGCACTTATATAATGTTCATGGGTCCGTTTGATCAGGCGGTAATGTGGGATACCAATGGGCTAGTCGGCGTCCGCCGTTTCCTCGAGCGAGTTTGGTTTTTACAAGAAAAAATTTCCGATAGTCCAGCGAGCGCAAACGCAATTTCAGTTTTGCATAGAACCATTAAAAAAGTTGGCGAAGATATAGATACGATGCGATATAATACTGCAGTTGCCGCTCTCATGCAGCTCACCAACGATTTAATGAAAGAAGAAACTATTGATAAAAATACTTACAAAATATTAATTCAACTGTTATCACCTTTTGCACCGCATCTTTCCGAGGAGCTCTGGGCAGAATATGGCGAAAAGGATTTGACGTTTAGCGCTTGGCCGAAGTTTGATCCGGCACTAGCCAAATCCGCTACTTTTACCCTTGCCGTCCAAATCAATGGTAAGGTGCGCGATACGATCGAAGTCGACTCAGAGATAAGCGAAGCAGATGTAAAAGAATTGGTTTTGAAAAGTGAAAAGGTGCAGAAATGGCTGGAAGGCAAAGAGCCAAAGAAAATAATTTACATTAAAGGCAAGCTTGCGAGTGTAGTAATATAGAACATGAGGGAGGGGATTGAAAAAATTCTAAATTCTAAAAGCAAGACGTTTCTCACGTTTTGCTTTTGTTTTATTGCGGGAAGCGCAATCGTCTCGGTTGCGGCAGTCAATATTTTTGTCTGGTATCTATATTATTTTATCTGCGCCTTGGTTTCCTTGTTAATACTTTTTTATAGTAACAAACTTTATCGATTTGTATTACTCGCGATAATATTTTTTTCGATTGGTATCTTGCGTTTTGCATTTTCAACTCCTGATTGCACACAAAGTAATAATGCTTGTTTTTATAATTCCCGATTGGTAAATGTAATTGGGTTTGTGTCCGCCGAGCCAAATGAAAAAGTTGGAGCGACCGAATATTATGTAAATATCACACAAATTAAATTTGATAATTTAACAAATAATATTTCCGGCAAAATATTTATTAAAACCTCGCCCTATCCAAAATATCAATATGGCGACGAAATACAAATAACTTGCAAACTTCAATCGCCGAAAGAATTGGACACTGGAGATTTTAGATATGATAAATATTTGGCCAGGTATGGAGCTTTCTCAGTTTGCTATCAACCCCAAATAAACAAGCTTGCTTCGGGCAAAGGTAATATTTTTCTTTCGGGTATTCTGACTTTTAAGAAAAATTTAAATGAACGTTTGAATAAACTATGGGTGGAGCCCGAGAGTTCGCTCATGGCCGGAGTTTTATATGGAGCTAAATCCGGCCTTCCACAATATTTGTCGGACGCCTTCAGTAAGACTGGCTTGTCGCACATTATTGCGGTTTCGGGTTATAACATTGCGATCATTGCCGTGGTCGCGATGCAGATTTTAATATATTTGGGATTTTACCGGCAAAAAGCTTTTTATCTGGTTTTGGTTTTAACCGTTGCGTTTGTTATTTTTTCCGGTATCTCAGCTTCCGCAATCCGGGCTGCCATCATGGGTGTGTTGGTGCTGGGCGCGCGGCAAGTGGGTCGGGGGAGCCGGATGATAAATGTGCTCGCCCTAACCGTTGCCCTCATGCAACTTGGGAATCCATATTTATTTTTTTGGGATGTTGGGTTTCAGCTGTCCTTCCTCGCGACGCTCGGGCTTGTATATTTGTCGCCGATTTTAAATTTAAGGCTGGAAAAAATTCCTCTTGCCGGTATCCGGGAGCCGTTCATTACTACAATTTCGGCAATAGTTTTTACATTACCACTTATGCTCTATCAATTCGGAACCTTGTCATTTATCGCTCCGCTGGTAAATGTATTAGTTCTCTGGCTAGTTCCATATTTAATGCTTTTCGGCGCCGTTACCGTCGCTCTGTCTTTCATATTTTTTTCAATTGCTAAAATTGTAGCCGGCCTCACTTATTTTGGTTTACATTATGTTATAATAGTTGTAGAATTTTTTGGGAAACAAGGTTGGGCCAGCGCCGCCGTCAATATTCCGCTTTGGCTCATGGTAGTGTTGTATATAGTTTTATTTTCATTTATAATCAAACAAAATGAAAAAAGTAAAAGTGTATGAATCATAAAACCCCCGACAGTAACACTGTCGGGGGGTTTTATTTTTAGCTTTTATAAAAAAAATAGTAAATATTTTTTGAAATCCGCTGAGCTTTCTTATATTTTTTTAGCAACAGTTATGAGATGCCAAGCATTTATAAATGTGGATCCGTGTCCGACATAGTCATTTGAAATAATCTTTAGGTCGGCTTTTGAGATTAAAGATTTAATTTCTTCTTTGTGAAAGCAGTGAATGTATAAATTTTTTTTCTCTTCCCCAATCCATGAGTCATTTTTATCAAGAGATGGCAGTGATCTGCCTAACCAAAGATGCCAGAGTTTTTGTCGCGTGACAGAATGCCAGCATCGGACATTCCAATTGGCCATAAGAAGTTGCCCGCCAGGTGTCAACACGCGAGCAATTTCTTTAATTGCCTTCTGTCTTAATTCACTACTAGGGATATGGTGCAAAACACCAAAACACAGAACAACATCGACTGATGCATCGGCAAGAGGGATATTCAAAACATCTCCCAACAATAGTTTTACGCGGATTGGGTTTGTACCCGTGTTATGTTCTTTGATATAGAAATCTGCAGCCGCTAGCATTGTTTGTGAAATATCCTGGCCGATGTAATCTGTAATTTGTTTGTTGACTGCGGAAAAAGCGACGCCGTTACCACAACCTAGATCCAACAAACGATTTCCTTTACCATATTTATTCCATAGCTCTTTAAGTTGTTCTGGGGGTGTAATTCTGCTAGCGGCCCAATCTTTTGCCATTTTTTCATATATAATTGCATTTGACTTTAGAATAGCTTCAGCGATTTTCAAATCCATATGATTTATTTGATATGAAAGTTAATCAGAATTCATTAAATGATTATTGTTACTACTATACCAGTTATTTTCTTCATAGTATAGTAATAGAATTTCATTAAAAATATGATATAATAATATTAGATATTTTGATAAAATAGTTAATGTAGTTATGTATAATTTCCACAAACAAAATGAAAAAAGTAAAAGTATATGATTCGAGGGAGGGGTATAATCTCGCTGCGCACGAATATGATAAGCGTGAAGCTTATCTTGGAAGTTTTGAAAAAAATCAACTCATCCCGTTGCTTGGAGATTTGAAGGGCAAGAAAGTTCTTGATGTGGGAGCGGGAACCGGCCGGTTATCGGTTTCATTTGCGAGACTAGGGGCAGGCGTTACCGCGCTCGACGTTTCGGAAACAATGCTTCAGGAATTATCAAAAAAGAACCGCAACATTAAAACCGTAATCGGTGACGCGGAAAGTTTGCCTTTTGAAAACGAAGCATTTGATATTGTCGCCGCCGCTTTTCTTATTGTCCACTTGAAAGACCCGACCAAATTTTTTGATGAAGCTTATCGCGTATTAAAGGACGGCGGAATTTTTTTAGTGACAAATATTAATCAAAAAGATCCGCCTAAGATCAAAGCTCATAATCATGAGTTTGTGGTCGAATCGTTTTATCATCGCCCGGAGAAAATTAGGGAGATATTAGAATCTTTGGCGTTTGGAATAGAGAAAGAAGAGTTTATAAAAGAAAATGATGTTTGGATTAATCAAATAATTCTTGCTAGAAAATAGTTTTACGCATCTCGCTATCCCCGCCTGCAACGCTTTGCGTAGCAATGCGGGCAGGGCTCAATCAATTCAACACTTACCTTAATTCAATATTCCTTAGCCCTGCCGGCGGCATCACTTTTCATAACTGAAAAGTAATCAAAAGGTTCTGGGGGCCGGCAGAACTCGTTGCCGCGAGGCACCTCAAACAGCTGGCGGCCCCCAAACCCCGTTGGGTAATTGGTTGGTAAACAATTGGATTCCGAGCCTTTGTGGAACGAAAGCCAAATGTCCGGCGAAATTAGATTTTTTCAATGCGACCCTGCACTTTTGAAAAAATCGTTTTGATTTCGCCGAGACATTTGCCGAGTGAAGCATCTGCGAGGCAATTTTGGGGGCACACCTTTTGTTGCCAAAAGGGGTGTGGAATAAAATGTTTTGTGACAAAAAACAAAATTTTAATAATCGCAATTATAATAATCCTAGGGGGATTTTTTTATTTCCGCTATTCTGAAGCGGAACGCCACAAATTTAAGATTGTATTTTTAAATGTCGGCCAGGGTGATGCAACTGTAATACAATTTGAAACTGGAGAAAAAATGTTGGTGGATTGTGGGCCTGATCGGGGGATTCTCTCGGCACTTGGTCGCAACCTGGCTTTTTACGACCGTACTATTGATTACCTTTTAATCTCTCATCCCGATCTTGATCATTATGGCGGCTGTGTGGATGTTTTAAAAAATTATCAGATAAAAAAGATCTATATAAATGGACGGGAAAAAACCGACTCGTATTTTCGGGAGTGGAAAAGTGTGAGTACCGGATATTTAACTGAAATCGCCGGCGTCTCAACCACTCTCACCATTGCTTCATCGTCGTTCCGATTTTTTTCGCCGGACTTATCTTTGGTTTTTAAAAATAAAATATCCGATAATGATTATTCAATAATTTTTAAATTAAGCCATGGTAGCAGCAGTTATTTGTTTACCGGCGACGCCGAAGAAACGCTGGAAAAATTATTAGTTGAAAAATATTGTCCGGAAGTAAATAATGCCTGTCCACTTCAGTCTGGTGTTTTGAAAGTTGGTCACCACGGTTCCGACGGATCTTCGAGTGAGTTATTTTTGTCGCGGGTGAAGCCAATTGAAGCTGTCATTTCGGTTGGCAAGAATAAATTCGGCCATCCGGGCCTGCGTGCCATCCGCCACCTTGAAAGAATTGGCGCGAAAATCAAACGGACTGATGAAAGCGGGGACATTTCTATAAAATGAAAAACTCTTGACGATATTCGTCGGCAAGAGTAAACTTTTTGTAAATATAGGCTGGCTTGCCAGCTGCTACAAAAGCGGCTCAGGCCGCACCTGGGGGCCCCTCCCCATCAGCGCCGTCGATCCAAAGATCTCCGGCGCTTTAAATTTAGATGAAATTTACTGTGCAAAATAGCCTTGACAAAGTTGATAAAAAGGAGTATAATTCGATGTTGTGACAGTACGGAATTAGCCATTTTTGGCTTATCTGGCTGACGATTTTGGCTTGTTTTGAGCCAAGGTCGGCAGCCGGATTTCCCGGCGCCACAACCAAAGGGGTCTTTAAAGACTCAAATGACGACCATCACCAGCTTCAGCTTTTCCCACGTTCACATCGATCGTCACACCGCGGGCGCCGTCGCGCCCTGACCCGTCGCCGCCGGCCGCCGAAGCCGACAGTTAGCGCCTGGTGCGCTACCTGACCGGTTAGGCCAACCAACTCCTCATGGAGGAGTCACATCGTGAAGATCACGAAGCCGAAGGTTCCGCTGTAGCGGATACAACCCCCAACACCGGGCGGCCGAGCAATCGGCCGCCCTCATCTTTTTTTGGAAACAAAAACAAAAAATGTTATAATAATTGCGCCTCGTTTTAGGGCACGGGCATTATGAAAAAATATTTTATAATTTTAATTGTTTTCTTTACATTGGTTTTTATTTTTCCGGCGCGGGCTGCCGAAGAAATAGATAGTGACAACGACGGTTTGTCTGATAGTGTAGAAATTTCTTTAGGAACAGATCCAAACAATGTTGATACGGACGGTGACGGATTTTTAGACGGTGTCGAAGTAAAGAATGGTTTTAATCCCTTGAAGGGAAACAAAGACCGCTCGGTGAAGCGCCGGGTAGAAGTGAATCTTGCCACGCAGTCACTTGATTATTTTTTAAATGATATTAAGGTCGGTTCAGTATTTGTTTCTACCGGTCTTCCTCAAACTCCCACTCCAAAAGGGGAATTTAGCATTATTAGAAAACGCCCGATTGTAAATTATTATCATTATCCAAATACCAAGTGGAGCGCTGAGTTCAAAAAAGGTTTCTATATTCATGGCGCTTATTGGCATAATAAATTTGGTATTCAGGTTATGAGCGGCGGATGTGTGAA
>Ga0172379_10002391_pt1 | contig 33333 bp, 47 predicted proteins | sample GrowelOW334metaG_FD_119756 | JGI IMG/M metagenome (GOLD analysis project Ga0172379, IMG submission 119756) | Groundwater microbial communities from an aquifer near a municipal landfill in Southern Ontario, Canada - Groundwater well OW334 metaG | ecosystem: Environmental > Aquatic > Deep...
GCGAGATAATGAGCGTTGTGCAACCCTAAGTTGTCTTTGTGCTGATTTTAAGAAATCTTTATTCTCGAATTTCTTTCCATCAGACGTTATTAATAAGTCTTTTATTCCCAAATCTATTCCAACCGAAGTGGATTCAGAAATTTGTTTTTTTGTTGGAAGGTCTTGTTTTGTGTCAACCAAAATCGACACAAAATATTTGTTTGTCACAGTCTTGGAAACTGTCACAGTTTTTATATCACCTTTAAATTCTCTGTGCAAGTCAATTCCAACCCACTTTAATTTGGGAATGAATATTTGTTTATTATTTTCAGAAAAACTTGTTCCCTGTGGCAAAGAAAAACTTTGTTTTCCATGTTTGTTCTTAAACTTCGGAAATCCTTTTCCACGAAAGAAAGCATGGTATGCATTGTCCAAATTCCTCATTGACATTTGTAATGCCTGAGATGGAGTTTGCTTTAACCAAGTTAAATCTTCTTTTAATTCTGTTATTTGTTTGTTTAAATCAAAACATGTAAGATTCTTTTTGTTTCCAGCATATGCAGCGATTTTTGTTTCCAAACCAAGATTATATACAAACCTCACCTGCCCAAATATGCTTGCCATAACATTTTGTTGTTCTTCGCTTGGAAATATTCTGTATTTATATGCCTTTAACATCTTTTCTTACACATTCTATATATAAATATGTAAAAATTTTATAAAATCAAATTTATTTGCAACTATTTTAAATAATTTTCGTATATTTGTAAAAACAACAGAAATTCACCCAAACCACACTGCGTGATAAATAAGTTTTTTCTAAAATTTTATAAACTAACACCTCCATTAAATGAAATCATTAAAAATCACCAAGCAGATCACAAGAAGAGAAACCCAATCTTTTGTAAGATATCTTCAAGAGATATCAAAAATGAACAGAAACAACACATTAACTCCAGAACAAGAAGCTGATTTAGCAGAAAGAATAAAAAAAGGAGACAAAAAGGCTGAAAATGAATTAATAGAAAAAAATCTAAAGTTTGTAATCAGTGTAGCCAAACAATTACAATATGAAGGATGTCCAATAGAAGATCTTGTAAGTGAAGGTAACTGCGGACTTATTAAAGCGGCCAGAAAGTATGATGCATCAAGAGGTTGTAAATTTATTTCTTATGCAGTTTGGTGGATTAGGCAATCTATTTTGTGTTATTTAAATGAAAACGCAAGGACAATTCGACTTCCTCTTAACAAAATCGTTCAACTGAAAAAAATAAAAAAAATTCAGGATGCATTTGAACAAGAACATCAAAGAAAGCCTTCAACAGAAGAAATAATCGAATCTTTGGAGTTTGAAATAAGCACAGAAGATTTGGATAATATGTTTTTGATTGATAAAGGTATCCAATCTTTAAACGTAGAAATAACAAGCAATAATTCTTCTAAATCAGATGCATTTACTTTAGAAGATTTGCTTGCAGATTATGCTTCTAAAAAAACAGACGAAAAACTAGAAGAAGACGACTTAAAAAACCTTGTTGGTAAAATTTTAAACAAAATCCCCGAAAAACATAAAATTGTTATTGAATTACATTACGGATTAACTGGTCAAGAACCAAAAAGCTTGGATGAAATTGCAAATTATCTTAATTTATCCAAAGAAAGAATAAGACAAGTAAAAAATTCAGCTATCAGATGTCTGGGAAGCAAAAGGAACTTCAACATCGTTCAACCATACTTAAAATAGAAAGAATTTCTTTCCCAACATTAAGCCAGGTGATTTTTTCACTTGGCTTTTTTATTTATTTTTCTTATATTTAAAAATAAAAAAACATATGGAAAAAAATAACTTTAAAAATTTGCTCACAGACTTGTATAACATATACAACCCAGCAAACACACAATATATCGATGATTTAGTTGAAAGATACAGTAGACTTGAATTCGATGCTTTAAAAAATGTTTTTATTAAATATAATAGAAAATCTGCAGCGTATTATGATCCAGAAGTTGGAACAGATGATTATATCTATAAACTAATCAAAGAATATGAAGCAGGATTGAGAAGCTTGGAAAATATAAAGTTACAAGATCAAATAACGGAAAAACCAGAAGTAATTGAAAAAAAAGCTGTTCTTGAAGGATTTAAAGAAATTCAAGATGCTCAGAATGGAATAAAAGAAGAAGTTAAAGGTGAAGTTGATAAAAAAATACAAGATATAGAAAAATCATTTGAGGAAAAACAGGAAAGCCTTAAAAAAGCATTAGAAACGATTTACAAGGATTTCGAAAAAAGACTATGCGCACTCAAAGAAAGTAAAGATGATGTCACAATTCGAATCTTTTCCACTTATACAAACTCAGAACTGGACCTCCCTAACAAAAAAATAATAGCTGGACTTGGAAAAGGATCCAGATTAATTATAAAAGACAAAGATAATAAAACGGTTGGTTTGGAAATTGTAGACATAACTTATGATGGAATTTCTGATCTTGACGGAAAACCTCTAGTGGAAATATTCGTTGATAAAGTTTAAAACAAAAAAAGGGGCTAAGTGCCCCCTTTTTATAAACGAGAAGATGTGATTAGAAAGCTTTTTTAGCCTGTTTATTAGAAATAGCAGCCAATGCTTTTTCTTTTGAAATCATTGCACACATTGAATTTCCATCTTTGTCTTCTCCTTTAATCATAAATCCACCTTTTGACGTTTGATGAACTTCTGCCAACACAAATTCTCTTTTTTCTTTTGCCTTCATTGAGTAACCCATTAAAGGCTCGATCTTTTCTTTTGCCATAATAATATAATTTAAGTTTGTTTTAAAAATCAAATATATAAAATTATATTGATAAAACAAAGAAAAACAAAGAATATTTATATTAATATGTATTTTTTATTTTCTTATTCCTATATTTACAAAAAAATTAGCATGTCAAAGAAAAAAACAAAAAAAATATCAATATCAATTTCTCCAGAAGTAGAAAAAAAGTTAGCACAAGGATTTGTTAATTGTAATAAACTTATAAATCAACTTCTTAGTGAATATTTAAACAAAACAATAACAAAATAATTATGGATTTCCATAATTTTATTTTTCTACATATTTATAACAAACGAAAAAAATGTATACTATGGGTAGAAAAAAAATTAACTCAAAAGAAAAAAAGAAAATACTAACAATTAACATTGAATCTGATTCATATAAAAGATTCGAAATTTTGAATATTAAAAACAAATCTAAATTTTTTAATTGGTTACTTGAAGAACATTTTGGAATAATTAATTTTACTGAAGAATATGAATAAATTCACATTTATATATGGTTTAAAAGAGATTGGTGGAGAAATAAGATATGTTGGCAAAACAAATAACCCAAAGAAAAGATTTAACGACCACATGAAAAATTACAAAAAAAGCAAATCTCATAAAAATAGCTGGATTAAATATTGTAAAAACAATGGAATTAAAATAGAAATGGTTATTTTAGAGAAAGTTGATTGCTCAAAATGGCAACAACGTGAAATATTTTTTATTTCTCATTTTAAAAATTTAACTAATCATAAAAAAGGAGGGGAGGGAGGGTCAACAAACATAAACACGCTAAATTATACAGATGCTTGTGAGTGGGTAAAAAAATGCAACCTAAACATAGTAAGTAGCGCTATGTGGCACAAATTACATAAAGAGAAAAAAATTCCAGATTTTTTGCCAGGAGACCCAAGAATAACATATAAAAACTTTGGGTGGAAATCTTGGAACATATTCTTAGGAACAAATTATATTTGCAATATTATAAAACACAAAAATTATATTAAATTTGAGGATGCTGTATCATTTGTAAGACAGTTGAGTATAAAATCATCAAGAAAATGGAATATTTGGCATGAAATAAATAAACCTAAAAATATTCCAAAGTATCCACATTCAGCATATAAAGAATGGAAGGGGTGGGAATACTTTTTGGGAACAGACCCAAAACGTTCTAATAATTATATGTCATATGAAGAATCTAAAAAATTCATAAAGAAATTTAATTTTAATAACCGCAAGCAGTTCTACAATTGGATTAGAAAAATCGAGTCTTTAGAAACAAAAGTCCCAAGATCTCCAGATAGAGTTTATGAAAATTGTGGTTGGACAAATTGGAAAGATTTTTTAGGATATTAATTTTTACATCTCTTTAAATCAATAATTTTTTAGCTCATCACGCAATTTTGTCAAAACTTTTCCTAAAAGATTCTGTCCAGGCCAGTTTTTAGGATCAGTTTTCTTTGCTGCATCTTCATCTAACCCAATACCCCAAATTTTATCGTAAGGAGACGATTCTACAAATTCACCATCTTCTGCAAGCAACGCTTTATTAAGTTTTTCGTTCTGTGTAAATTTTGCCTTACAAGCAGAGAATACAACATCGAACCTAACTTTTTCCCAGAGTTCTTCCTTGTAATTTTTAACCTCTCTTCCAAGAGCCTTTATGGTTCTAGGATCAGAAGTTGACATAATCTTATTTGCTGTATCAAAATCATGCATTAAAACAGCTTTAGACCACATCATATACTGTTCTACGTTTTGATACTTAACTCCATCAATCTCAAATTTAGATTCATGCCAATTTGAAAATGGGGATGCTGTTTTCCAAAAAAATACATACTTTTTTTCCATAATTCATTAATTGTTTTTTTTATATTTATAAGTTCTACTACCATCTCCTGCATCATCAAACGCATTAAAGTGTTTTGTAATTTCTTTTGCAAAAGTTTCAGATTTAACATTTGCTACGACTTTTGTTTGTGAAACATCACCAGAGTCGGGGTCAATGTCTTCAAAATAAACTACAAATTCATCTTTTAAAAACTGTTCCTTTCTTTCGTGAACAGTATGTTTGTCTCCACAACCTAAACATTTACAGTTGTTCAAATCTTTATACTTTTCTTCTTCTCCAACTACCAGAGGATATCCAACAAGAGTAGTGCTATATTTATCAGAACCACATTTTGGACAAAGTTTATGTAGCCTTCTGTATTCCTTTCTAAAAAGGTCCGACTGAGCTGAGATTATTTTAATATCATTTAAGATTTTTGTAGCCTCTTCACGAAAATCTTCAAACGTCAAACCTTTTGGTTTACCATATGCCTCATATATTTGTTTTTTTGCATATTCATCGTTTGGATCTTCGAACATTTCTGGTTTTACAATATATTCGCTTGCAGAACCTTCTTGGATTTTTTCCATTGCTCTAATCATACTTGAAGAAACGTGCTCAAATCTAACATCGCAAGGAATAAAAATCATTTTTAAGTCTGGTTTTTGATCAAGCATCACTCTCAATTGATTAGTTTCATAGTTAAGATCTGCTCCGTTTCTTAAACCCCTAACTATTGTAACATTGTACCCTTCATCTTCTTTGTCTTGAACATAATCCGATAAAAATCCAGAGAATTGCTCCACTTTTTTACCAGGCAATTGAAACCTTAAAGTTTCCAGCCTGTTAATCTTTTCATCAATTTTTTTATCTGGATTTGTACCAATAGCAACAATAACTTCATCAAATATTGCTTCTGCTTTTTTTAAAATTTCCAAATGTCCTTTGTGGAAAGGATTAAAGCTTCCTGGATAAATTGCCAATTTCTTTTTCATATTATTTTTTTAATGTTATGACTTTCTTTTTAATTTAATTTTTCCTCCACATACGGAACATTTGTTTTTTAACTTTTTAGCGCATTTTTCGCAAAAGTAAGTTTCATTGTGAACAGAACAATATGTCCATCTTGTCCATCCTAATTTTTTTTCTTTAATCATTTTTGTAAGCTCATCTTTTTGCTTTTCATAATTAGTCACATTCATAAACAATTCATTATTTCTCTTTCGTATTATCCCGCAACAAGAATATTCATCTTTATGCTGGATATTATCAAATTGTGACCACCAAGCTATATTGGTTTTACATTTAAAACATTTAACGTCGTGTGTACTGCTCATAATTTTATTATTTATACGAAAAAAATTTAAAAAAGTTTTTTTTACATATTTATGTAATACAATAATACAAAAAAAATATGAAAAATCAAAAAAATGATGTAATTAAATTTGCCAAAGACTTTGCAGTTGCTCTTAATCCTTATACAAATGTGTTTCAAAAAATTGAATTGTATGATTATCAAAAAAAATTATTAAAAACTTTTGAAAAAGAAAAATATACAATTATAAAACAAAGCAGACAGGTTGGAATCGATTTAACTGCCGCAATATATATTGCTTATTATATAATGAAAAACTCAAAAAAAACAATTCTTGTAATATCTGAAAATTTTGATGGTTCAGTAAATTTTTTAGAAAAAGTAAGAAAAATTCTGCTTCATGCTACAGAAAATTTATATATAGATTCCAAAGAGAACATTTCCATAAACAATTTGAAAAAAATTGAACTTAATAATGGAAGCAAAGTTTTTGCATTACCAGCAAATGAAAATTCATTGAGAGGAATTGATCATGTAGATTTGTTATTTATAAATAATTTAGAATACATTAAAAATGCTAATGATATTTGGGCGTCTTTAGGAATTCCTTTGTGTATGACAAACGGGAAAGCAATTCTTTCATCAACACCAAAATACAAAAAAGAATTTTTTCATTCATTGTGGACAAATGCTATAAAAAAAGAAAATGGTTTTAAACCCATAAATGTTTCCTGGAATCAAAATCCACATTTTGGCAATGAATGGTATGAGAAAATGTGCAGAAATTTTAATTATGACAAAAACACAATAAAAACTGAATTGGATGGAAAGTTTATTTCAAGAAAAGATAAAAAGAAAAAATCAGCAATAAATATAAGAGTTGACCAAGAAGATAAACAAAGAATTTTAGATAGGATGAAACAAAAAAAAATAAGCTCCATAACAGATTATATCATAGAGCTTATTAATAACGATTTAAAATAAAAAAATTTTATCATATTTATAATAAACCCATCCTCCTGGGTAAAAACTTTATAATTATGAAAACTACCTATATTTACGGATTATATGTAACAGAAAACAACATAAGATATGTTGGAAAAACTAACAATCTTAACAAACGACTGTATGAACATGTTCTAAATTCTAAACATAAGAAGACACACAAAGATATTTGGATACAAAAAGAGCTACGTAATGGAAATGAAATAAAAATTATTTTATTAGAAGAAGTGTCTTGTGAAAAATGGCAAGATGCAGAAATAAAATATATTGAAAAATATAAAAACAACAAATTAACCAATCACGCTAAGGGTGGAATTGGAGGAAGGTTGGAGTTTTATAAAATTAGTTATGATAAAGCTAAAATATGGGTAAAAGAAAATTTAGTTTGCAAATCGGGTAACGAATGGGATAAATTAAATAAAAAAAATAAAATACCAAACTTCGTTCCAAAAAGCCCATATGAGCACTACAAAAATAAAGGATGGATAAGTTGGGGAGATTTTCTTGGAACCAATAAAAGTCAAGATAATCTACTTGCTCTTATTTATATTTCTTATGAAAATGCAAAAAAAATTATAAGAAATTTAAACATAAGAACTCAAAAGGAATGGAAAAACTTGGCACAAGGAAACAACATCCCAAAAGAAATTCCAAACAGACCTGAAAGATATTACAAAAAAAGAGGGTGGATATCATGGGGAGATTTCCTAGGTACAAATAGAATATCAAATAAAAACAAAAAGTTTATTTCTTATAAAGAAACAATTTTGTGGTTAAAAAACAACAATATATCTTTAAATTCTATAGAAGATTGGAGACATTTTTACAAAAATTTAAAGCCACAATTTATCCCCTCAAATCCAGACAAAGAATACAAAAACAAAGGATGGGAAAGTTGGGGTGTTTTTTTAGGAACAAACAAAATTTCAGATAATTTAAAACACAAAAACTATATGAGCTTTGATGATGCTGTTAATTTTGCAAGGAAACTAAACATAAAATCAATGCGTGAATGGAAAATATGGCATTTAAAAAATTTTCCAGAGAACATTCCATTAAACCCAGATTTGAGTTATAAAAAATTTTGGAAAGGATCTTCATATTTTTTAGGAAAAAGTTCTAAATACTATAGATGAATTAAAAGATTGCCAAAAAACTTTACTCAAAGACCATATATAAAATATAAAAACAAAAGATGAGTAAATGTTAAAGATTTTTTGAAAAACTAAAAAAAGGCTTTTAAGAGCCTTTTTTTACTAAAACAGTGTCAATTAAGCCATATTTCTTTGCTTCTTCGGCAGACATAAAATAATCCCTATCGCAATCTTTTTCTATTTGCTTAAAAGTTTTTCCTGTTTTTTCTGCTAATAAATCATACAAAGAATTTCTCACTTTTTTTGCTTCTTCAATTTGTATAGACATTTCTGTGAAATCTCCTTCTAAACCACCTGATATTTGATGTATCATAGTTCTAGAACGTTTTAAAGCCCTTCGCTTTTCTTTCTCTCCACATGCCAATATTACCGCAGCCATAGAAGCACATGTTCCCATGTTAACCGTAGAAACTGATGCAGTAATCATTTCCATTACATCTATGATGGAATTTCCACCACTGACACTACCTCCGCCACTATTAATATAAATATTTATATCACTCTCGGAATTAACCGAATCTAAAAATAACATTTGGGCACATAATACATTTGCGAACTCATCTGTAATTGGCATTCCAAGAATAAGAATTCTATCTTGCATAAGTCTATCAAAAACAGACATTATGGCCATATTTTTAGTTGCTTCTAAAACAACATTTGGAGTCATTGAAACAGTTTTCATTGCACCCTCATAACGATGCAGCGACATGCTACTAATACGCCTATGCTTAATAGCATATTTTTCAAATTCATTTTTCATTTTGCTTAATTTTAATTTAGTGATTGTTTTAAATTTTTTATTATCATAAATCTATTCTTCTTTTTTCTATGCCCATAAGATTATACAAACTAAAATAAGCGAAGCTTTCTCCACACAATTCAATATCGTTTATAATTTCATTTTTTTCAACATCATCTGTTTTCCACTTTTCACTTCTTATTTTTTTAGTTAATTCTGTAAAAAACAACGCTGGAAAAGTTGCCATACTTTTATTATTAGACATATCCATAATAAATTCAACCATATTTTGAGCGAATGTTTCATTTTTTAATTTTTCAAGAACAATTTTACCTTTCTTTGTTTTTAAAACTCTACACAAGCATTTTGGAACAGAGGTAATTATTTGAACACAGTTAGTAACAATAACAATTGTTTTTTTATATTCATCAAAATTAGAAACCTTTTCCACATAAGACAACGATTCCACAAATGATAATTTATTTTCTGGGAATGTTTCTGAAAAATCATAATTTCCCCCATAATAAACATCATTATTGCCATTTGGAATTATAATTCTCATGATTTTATCATTAAATAATCTTTTGGATAGTTTAATGTCTTCTTCAGACAACTTAAAGTTTGAATCTATTGTTTTCATAATCCCATTTCTTCTTGTATAATTAATTCTTTTCCTATTGTGTTTAAATCCTGAATTTTTAGTGGCTCCTTATTAAAGTCTTCTTCAAATTCACCTTTCAACCTCTTTGCTTGAACTCTTAATTTTTCCTGGATTTCATATTTTTTAACCAATGACAATTTTTTGTTTAGATCGGAATCAATAGCTTTTTTTATTGCATCTAATTTTAACTTAGATTCTCTTATGGTTTTAAGAACACTTTTTGTCTCTTCTAGACTGTGATGATACACATAAATGTTGGGAAAAATTTCAGTTGTTTTTTCCAATTTTTGGTATTCGCAATGTGGATAGAAAGGAGGATATGGTCTAGCTGTTGATTCGTGGAAAATAAATACGTTTTCTGGATTCTTAATTAAATCTTCATACAGTGTTGGATTAACGTTTTTAATAATATCTGTAAATGGAACATTAATGTCTCCACTATAAACCACGAACAAATCTTCTCCTCCTTTTCTAAAGTTAAAAACAAAACCCCCAGATGCATAATCTTTATAATGAAAACCAGTAGTTTCTATTTTATGAACTATCATATTAAGATCTTCATATACAATTCCTGAGTTTGAATTTATAGAAAAACTGTTATCAAGTGGTCCATCATGTCCACAAACATCCTTTAAATACATTTCTATTTTCGGCTTTAAAGAAGGAACACATTCTATTTTTACAGTTTGTTTTTGTGCAAAATATTTATGATAAACTAAAGTAGAAAGACTTCCAATATGATCTTCGTGACAGTGGGTTATAAAAACGTAATCTAAACTTTCAACCAATTTTTTTGTTTGTAATTCAGAATATACAGTAGACCCACAATCAATCAATATTGTTCCTTTTGAAGTTTTTATAATAGCACTTGAGTTTTTTTCGGCTAGGTCAAAAGCGCCACCAGTTCCCAAAAAGTTTATTTCGACTATTGGTGATTTTCCAGTGTTTTTGAGTAGAGAGTTTAACCTAGATTTTAATATAAACTTAGCCATTATATATTTTTGTATATTGTACGGAATAAATTATTTTTTGTTACACTTAGCAATCCTCAGCTTTATCTATTTCTTCTAAAACTATGCTAAGCAATTGATTTTCTCTTATACACTCTTTGTATGCCTCAAAAATTTCATCTGTCCTAATACGAAGATCTTGAACTACGTCTCCATATTGTCTACTTTCATCAGAAACCACTTCTCTTGGATTTGCCGAGACAAGCATTAATATTTCTTTTTCAAACATCTCTATCAAAGAATCATTTTCTTCAATTTTTGACTTAACTTCATCTTTCCTTACTCTGGAAACATAAATGTCTGTTGTTAATTGTACTCCCCATCCCATATTTTATTTTATTTAATTTTATTTTTCATCTTTACATTCATCTTTTGGCCATACAACAAACACATCTATATCCTCCACAAAAATGATTATCTTTAATCAAAAATCCTTCTTCTGGTTCACCCGATGCTATGAATGTTACTATATGTTCCACAAATATATTAATTTTTTTTGATATATCAACAAATTCTTCCACATTTTTTATACATTCTCCAAACGGAGTAGTTTCTTTCAAGATAAAGAGGAGTTGGTCCACCCAAAGTAAGATGAAGCCCCCATTGTCCATCCCTGGGATACCCCATTTTCTCTCTTAAATCCTTTATTTCATCACATCTCACCCTTAACCATACATGAGCACCATTTGTTCTTGGAGAAAGCTCATAAATGAATTTAATGGGCTTGTTGTTATATAATTCTTTAAACTTTTCCCAATTATCTTTATTTGTTTCTTCTCCACGTACAACACTAATGTGTGCTCCAAATGCTGGTCTTTGCAATTTAATTCCATGTTGTCTTTCATATAGCCAAGTATAAAAAAACCCCAATTCATCATTGGGATCTAAAGAAATAATAACCCACCAAGGCTTAAACATCTTACCAGATGGATCGCTGATGGCTTTGGGATCAAATATTATTGTACCCTCATATTCAATCATTTGTTCTGTTTCAAAATCGAGGCTATACATATAATGCTTTTCGATATGTTGCTGCAATATTTTTCATTATATTCAATTCTGTAGTTTTTTGTTCTACTATTTTAGAAATTCTCATCAATTCTTTTTCTATAAAATCTCTTTTTCTAAAAGTTTTAGAATTTTTAAAAATAGTATCTTCTATTGCAAACAAATTTAAGGTTTTTATAACTTCATCTGCTTGTTCTTTTGATATTCTCACACTATAATATTCTCCTTTTCTTGTAGTGTTTTTTACAAAAGAAAATTCTTCGCAATATTGAGAAATAGAAAACTTATCCGTCCATGACTTTATTACTTCATTGACATCAATTTTACATATTCCACCTTCTACAAGTTTTGTAATTAATTTTTTCATATTATTGTCTCTCTTTTGGTGTTGTAATTAAATAAAATTTATCCCCAAGGTGTATTTTTTTAGAACTCTTATTAAACACATATTGAAATTGTCCAATTTCTTTTTCTTGATTGTTGTATATTTTAATCGTTGGGTATTCTGCGGTATCATTTGCAAAACCAATGCACATAAACATCAAATCTGTTCTCCACCCATACTTGTCAAGTTCATTTATCAAAGAATCTTTTTGAAATTCACATTTTTTAATTACGTTTTTTTGCGTTTTTACAACTTTTTGTAAATCATTTATTCTACTATTAAACGAATTGTTGTTTAAAATCAATATTGATATTGTAACAATAAAAAGAATAACAAAAGTAATTGCAACTACCATCCAAGATTTTTTCATAAATTATTGTTTTTTAATTGTTTTACTTAATTCAAAAATTTGTTCTGCTATAAGTTTTATTTCATCAATTTTAAATATTTTATCTACCCACTCCTTTGGAATTCCACTGAGTCCATAATATGCACCAGCAATCTGTCCATATACAGCACCAGTTGTGTCAGCATCATTTCCAATGTTAACAGCTAGCAAAGCACCATCTCGAAAATTATCTGTCTTATGGAAAGCCCACAAAGCCGTTTCTAGACAACTGATTACATAACCACTTCCAACTACTCCACCAGACACACCAGGTTGTTTATATTTATATTTTCCTTCACGAATTTCAACCACCAACGGGTGAGTTATTTCAGGATCGGTGTGAAAATATGCCCACTTATTTGGATCTGGACCTTCTAATACATCATTTTTTGACATCCCAGATAGCAAGCTTGATATAATCCATCCCATATAAACTGAGCACCCAATCCCCTGTGGAGAAGGGTGTGTCATATTAGCATTAATTTTACAATAATCATGACATTTTATATCATCATTTACAAACATCATTGGAATTGGGGCCAATCTCATAATTACTCCGTTTCCAGCTGCAGTATTATCTTTAATAAAACTTCCTTCTCTTTCAAAATACCTTATTGCACTTACAGTAGCCATTCCTATATCAAAACATTTTCCAGTAGGAGAATTATATCCTTCACGATACCATTTGGAAAACTTTTTCATAATATCGATAGCATCGAAGTTTTTCTTTTCAATTAAGCTATCTGCAATACAAAGCGCCATAGATGTATCATCAGTCCAACATCCTGGGGGCAAATTAAAAGGACCCCCACCGACAATATCTGTAACTAGATTTTCTTGTGCTTGTTTATAAGTTGTAAACTCTAAAGTGGTTCCCAAAGCATCTCCAACAGCAAGACCAACCAAACATCCTAAAAAATTGTCAACTTTATTCATTTTAATATTTTTTTTAATTCAGAATAAACTATCGCCCAATATTCTAATCTTTCAAAAGCCTTATCACATCCATTTTGAGTTGATGCATCTATGTGTGAATTTTCATTCATCAAATAAAAAACAACATTTTGTGATAAATTTCCAAAATTTTCCTTTAATTCTTTTGCCTTAGATTCAGCGTTTAATTTAATATCTATATTAAAACTCCTATCCATTTAGCTTACTTTTTACAATTTCAGAAACAGTTTTTCCATCTGCTTTTCCAGAATATTTTGAATTGAATGATTTCATAACCTGTCCCATATCTTTCATTGATGTTGATCCAATTTCTTTAATTGTTTCAACAACCTGAGCTTCTATTTCCTCTTTTGTCATTTGTTGCGGAAGATAGGAATTTAATATTTCAATTTCCATTAAAACATCAGCTGGAACTTCTTTTTGAATTTTTTCATATTCTGCCTTTATAATTTCTTGGCTGTTTTTTTCTTTTTTTATAACTGCCATAACTCCTTCGTCATTTAATAAAAACCCAGCTTTTCCACGACCTTCTTCTATTGCTATTTCTCCCAATACAACTTTAATCAATTCCTTTTTTAATGAGTTGCCAGATTTTAAAGCAACTTTTAAATCTTCTTTTAATTTTTCTTTTAATGTTTGCATAACTTTTTTATTTAATTTTAACAAAATTTTAAAACTTTCTTTTCTTTGGCACAATAATCCATTCCATCAGCAAGACCTAAAGCTTGTTTTTTATCATAATCATCGTCTGGCCAATCTTTAATTAATTCTCTTAGCCTCGGAGCAATTTTTTTACACTGACTGGCAGTTAAATTTCCATCACAATCTGAATGATATAATAAATCTACTATTGGATCTTTAATATTATCCCATTTTAATGGTTTTGTAGGAAGCCAGAAAAAATAATCATTTATCATCTTTTCTCCAACAATTCTTTTTGTCAAAGGAAAAGAAGATGAAGAAAATTCAGAATCTGTCCAAAATCCATCCATTAAAGGAAGACATATTCCAATTTCTTCCGCCAATTTTCCTCTAAACCTATTAAAACCAGAGTATGCCCAATGTGCATCTGCATGATTAAAATCTAAACCCATAATATCATATTTTAATTAATCAACAAAACTATCTCTAAACCAAGCTTTTGAACAATGTTCATCAATCCATTTTAAAACTTCTGGTTTCACTAATGAAAATAGAAAATTATACATTTCTTCTTCATAGTCCAACCAATATGAATCCCAAGTAATTGTGTAATCGTCTGAAAGCGCATTTATTTTTGGAATTGAAATATCCATTATTTTTTTAGCTTGCTGTACAAACAATCCTTGTTCTATAAGCATGTTTTCTACTTTTTCTCTAACAGTCATGATTTTTTGTTTTTTTCTTCTTCAATTAAATTTTTTATTTTCATTCCTATCTGAGTAAAAGAAACATAAGAATCAAAACTTCCTTCGCATGACACACTTTCTTCTTTTAGAATGCCCATTTTTATTAAAGATTCTATTATGTCAAAACTCTTTTTTTCTTTTCCAAAATCCCTTATTTCATAAAAGGCATATTCTTTTTTGCTAATAAATTTAACAAAACTTGGGTGCAATACTACTCCGATTTCAAAACTTGTTTTCATATTACCCATTTAGCAAGACGGTTTTCTAAGGTAAACAAACAATCTCTGTCTTCCACATCTTCTTCAAGAACGTGTTTTTTAAAGTTAATGTAGTACATGTTTCCAGGACAACCAAAAAGAGTTTTATAAAATTTAACAATTGAATCATCTGTCGCAAAGTAAATTTCTTTCAAATATATACCTTTCGAGATTTTATTCATTTTGAAGATGCTGTATTTAACATACATCCAAGTTTCTCCATTGTTCAAACGAGTTTCTTTAATAGATTGAACAACATCTGAAATTTGTTCCACTCTTTTAAACGCTATGTCTTTATCATCACCAAGATTCAGAACGATTTCGTCATGAGAAATGAAAATTATATTTTCTAATGGAAAAACTTTTCCCAAATCCTCAACCAGCTTCAAAATGTGAAAGTGCTGAATTTTTTGAAATCTTTTCGGATTTAAATTTCCAAAAACAACCTGCCTAAAACTTTTGCTGGATGCAAGCATTGGATGAATTTTTAAATACGAACACAAAGCGGCCCAGCTCATTTTTAAATTATTTTCTTTATCAAAAATCTTCATAGACTGGAAATTTGCACTAGAAAAATCAAGAGACAACATAAAATTCCCCTCATACATTTTTAAGTGATCTTTTTCATAAAATTTAACCTGGGAATAATCAAGCGCTTGACATCTTGTGTATGCTTCTGATAACGACAAATGATTCTTAATTAAATCATAAGCATATCCCATTTTATAATGACCAACATTGTTGTATCCGTTTTCTTTCAACCAATCTTCGAATTTTGAATATTCATTAACCAATGAAACTATATCTTTAAATTCAAATGATTTAGAAAGAGTTTGTATATAATATTCAAAGTGTTCTTCAACTGGAACATCTAATTTGAATAATTTTGAGAACTCTGTAATTTCTTTAATTTTTTTCATTGAATTCTTTTCTTATTTTTTTTGTTAAACTTTCAATAAATTTATGATCAACTTTTTTTGGAAGATTTGATTTTTCGAACAATTCATCCATTTTTGCAATTTTTTCTTCTGCAGTATTGATTAATGTATCCAAATCTACTTTTCCATGCCTAATATCAAGCAACTCTTTAGCATTAGGTCTTCTAACAATGATTCCTTTTCCTTCGGCAATCTCAATTGACATATCAATCAATCTCATACAATGTAGCATGTTTTTTCCGTCAATTTTCTGACCATGACTTTCAACATCAACCCACCTTTTTGTATTTCTTGTTTTAAGCCAATTTTGATATTTATTGTAATATCTACAGTGCTGAGTATAAGAATCTTTGTTGTAAGAAAATATACAAATTGGAACTTCTCCTTTTGGAATAGAACTCAATCTTAAAGCATTGGAAGTTCCCGCATTATCTGAACCACCTTCTTTTTCCAACCCTTTATATCCAAGACCCACTTTCTCTCCACTTTCTTTAAGTGCCTTTTTGTTATGTTCCTTTTCTTCTTCGCTCATAGAATCAGAAAAACAATAATGAGCTTTTTTGTCATAAAAAAGAGCAAAAGTATCTCTTGTATTTGGAATGTTAACTACACCGCAAAATTTTTGTTCATAATTCATTTCTTTCAAAAACTTCTTTAATGATTTTGAACCATATCCATCAATGTAATAGCAGAAATCAAGAGGATTTTTTCTTGTAACCTTTTTTTTCTCCCAGTTCATCATTTTATCCTGCCCTTTTGCTTTTTTAATTTGTCCCCTGGAATACCCACCAAATGAATCAGCGCATTTTTTGGTAATAAACTTATCCTTTTCATTCAAGATCAAATCAAAGATTGGATGCTTAATTATAACACAATCATCTGGACTGTTTAATAATTCTAAAAGTGTTGGGTTTGAAGTTTCAATAAGCTTCATAAATTCATCCAATTCAAATCCAACATAATCTTTATTGACTTGAATTTGTTTGACATAATCTTTCAAGTGATCTGGAAGAATATAAATAAACTTTCTATCTTCATCACTTTCTGGAGTACTGGTTCCATAAGCCTGAGATCCAACAATAGTTTCAAAAATAATCAAACCTTTTGTTTTTAGATATTCGTAAAGCTTCTCTGAATTTGTTTTTTCCATTTTAATTCTCTTTTCTCTTTTTTATACGTTTTTTTTAAAGAAATGTTATTGTTTTTTAAAATTAAAAAGGTAATTCAATAATTTCATCTGCAGATTCAACAAATTCAATTCCTTCTTTTTCTGCTTTCTCTATAAAAACTTTAGCATCACCAAATGCTCTTGTTGCGCCTAGATTAATAATAACTCTAAATCCAGCACTTTTTAAATCTAAAGCCGCTTCTTTTACACAAAAATTTAAAGCTAGCCCACCGAGAACAAACGCCTTAATTCCATCACATTTAGCTTTTTCAATCATACCTGTAGAAATTTTCTTCTCCAGGTCATGATAAATAGGAGAATATGGGTGCATATCCCTTTCGGCGCCTTTATACACAATAAAATTATATTGTGAAGGATGTGGAAGACCATCTAATAATTCAAATCCAACCGTACCAACGGTGCAGTGTTCATTCCAAACAATATCCATGTTTTTTTTACCTTCAATTTTAGAAAATTGTGGATTTTCTGCGGTTGCTTTCCATACAGCATTAGACGGATGAGCATCCTTTGACATGTAACGAACTATTGCTTTTTTAGCATTTTTGTTACATTCTTCTACTATTTTGTCACCTTCTGGAACTGGCAATTCCAAAGGACAAATTGGAGTAAAACCTTTTTGTGCATCAACATCCAAACTGGCTGTTTCACCATAAATTACAAATAATTCTTTCATAACATTTATTTTTATTTATTTAATTTCCCCATTAAGTTTCCGTGAGAATTACAAAAAACACCTTCGTTACCATAATTATACATGGCTAAATTTTCACTACTTCCTTTAATAAACTCCACTAAAATACACCACAATATTCCTTCATCTGTCCAGTTCATTTGTACAATTTTTTTAACTCCCCAACTTTTATTATCAATTACATTAAAAACTTCAATTTCAGGTTGCTGCATAAAAATTATTTTTTAGATTTGAAACTATCTGATTCTTTAATTTTTTCTAAAATTTCCTTTTCTTCATCTGAAACCTTAGATGGTATAAATACAATTACATCAAGATAAAAATCTCCTCTGTAATTTGTACCCATTTTATACAACCCCTTTTCTTTGATTCTTAATCTTTGTCCACTCTGAGTACCTGGCGGAATCACAACTCTGGCAACACCACCTTCAATTGTTTTTACTTCTATTTCCTTTCCAAATATTGCTTCATATATTGTTATATCAATTTTAGAAAACAATTCAGATTCTTGTCTATTGATATCTTTATTTATTTCTTCTTCTATTAAAACAAGTAGATTTCCGTTTGGCCCACCATCTCTTGAAACATTTCCACCAAAAGCAAGAGATAAAACATCTCCGTTTTTAACACTTCTTGGAATTGTCAATTCAACAACTTCATCTTGAATTGTAACTTTTCTTCCAGAACATGATGGACAGGTTTTTCTAATTATTTTTCCACTTCCGCCACAATTTTGACATTGTTCTTGAGATATAACTGTTCCAACAATAGTGTTTTTAACTTTCTGTACCCAACCAGATCCTTGACATGTTGTACAAGTTTCTACGGAAGATTCACTGGCACCACCGCTTCCATTACAAGTAGTACAAATTATTTCTTTTTTGTATTTTACCTTCTTTGCAATTCCAGTAAATATTTCTTCTAAAGTTAATGAAACCTTAATTCTCAAATCAGAACCAACGTGTTTTTGTGGTCTTGCTTGGTTCCAATTTCCCCTGTGACCTCCAAAAAACTGATTAAATATATCATCCACATTAAAACCTCCAAAACCACCTGGTGGAAATCCGTGATTTTCAAATCCTCCTTGATCATATTTTCTTCTCTTTTCTTCGTCTCCAATAACACTATAAGCTTCTGCAACCTCTTTAAAAGAAGCTTCTGCTTCTGGGTTGTCTGGGTTTTTATCTGGGTGATATTTCAGAGCAAGTTTCCTGTATGCTTTCTTTATTTCATCTAAAGAAGCGGCCTTTGGAACTCCTAAAATTTCGTAATAATCTTTTCTTGCCATTTTATATTAATTTCAAATCTTCTTGCCATAAAGTTGGTTGAACGTCGTGCTTTTTAAAGTAAACCGTAGCACAAGGAACTCCATCTTTATCTTTTTTAACATCAACTACAACTCCTTTTTCTCCAGTGGTAACTTCTTCTATTGGATAAGGATAATCAATCATTTTCCCAATAAATTTCACATTATCACCCGCTTTTATTTTTGTTCTTTTTGACATAATTTTTATCTTTCACTAATTTATACGGAAATAGTACAAAAAAGTTATATTAAAAAACCCCAGCTTAAACTGAGGTTTCTTTTTTTTCTTCTGACGCAGAAGGTTGTGTCGGTGGAATATAAACCCTAACTTCTTCTGTCATCGATTTCATTTTTAAATATACTTGCGCTAACGCCACAACATCTTTTTCACAATATTTTACTATTTTATTTAAATCTTTTTCTTTGTAAAAAACATTTTTAACATCAGCTCCAGAAATTTCATCTTTTGATGAGGGAACATTGAAAATTTCACATAACAAATCTAAAGATGTGGAATTATCAAATACATTATAACTCCAAACAGATTTTGTATCTATTATAACATCATTTAAATCCCAAGACTTTAAATGAGAGACATCAAACATCTTCGGTGGTTTAATTTCATTAATAATCATTCTTTTAGAAATAACAGGTAAATCAAAGACAGAAATGTTGTGCCCAACAAGAGCCCAAAAATCTTCCCTGTTTTTATCAAATTTTCCAGGAATTTTATTTAAAATTGGTCCAAGTTTTGGATGATTTACAAAATCCAATAAAAGTTTTTTTTCATCTTCACCATAAAAAGACAATATTTTAATATTATAAAAACTATCATTTTCATTGTTTTTCCATAAGACACCACAACTTATACACAATATTTTATTCCATTCACAATGAATTGGACCTTTTGTATCATATAATTCTTGTGCAATGTCGTTTTTTACATTTTCTATTATTTTTTCAGGAGTTAAAATGTTTTTTTTCTTTTTAGTTGCTTTTTTTGTTTCTTCACTATCGTTTACATTTTCACTATCAAACACTTTTAAAACTGAAAGTTTATTTTGGATTTGCATTTCAATATCTTTTTTAAATCTGTTTTTAAAAAGATCTTGTTGATGCTTTGTTAATTCCGAAAACGTTTCTTTTTGCGAAGTTGTTTCTATGTCAATAAATAACAACTTATTTAAAGATTTTTGATCTAACATAATAACTAAGGTTTAAATTAATAATTTTACAAAGATACAACTTTTTTTTGATAACTCAAAATTTTATTGGTTTATTTTTTAAGTTAAAAGTTACAACAAAAAAGAATTTTGATTTTTAAACTTCTTTTACTATATTTATTAGAAATTAAGATCATGAAAAGAAACAAACCAAAAATAAACATTTGTATTTCTCCAGAAATTGCAGAAAAATTAGAAAAATATAAAATAAACAAATCTAAGTTAGTTGACTCATTATTAACAGATTATTTTAAAAAAGAAGAAAAGGTGTTGTGAAACATATAAATAAAAATTAAGATTAGTCTTAATTTTATTTTTCTACATATTTATAGTAAACAATTAAATATTATAAATTATGGCACGTAGAAAAATTAACCCAGAAAACAAAAAACAACATCTCTCTGTTGTTGTTTCTCCAGAAAATTTTAACAAATTAAAAGATTTAGATTTAAACGAATCTAAATTCATTAATTGGCTATTGGAAGAATATTTTTGTAAATTAGAAAGTGGAGGAAAATAATTGTGAAAAAATTAACAACAGAAGAATTTATAAGAAAAGCTAAAAAAAAACATGGAGAAAAATATGATTATTCTTTAGTAAATTATAAAAAATCATCAGAACCAATTTGTATTACTTGTAAAATACATGGTAAATTTATGCAAACTCCTAATGATCACTTAAACGGTTGTGGGTGTAAGTTTTGTGGATACAAATCTATTAAAGAAAAAAATTGTGATTCTTTAAAAAAATTCATAAATAAATCTAATAAAATACACAATGGAAAGTATGATTATTCATTAGTAAATTATGAAAACAACCATGTAAAAATAAAAATTATTTGTAATATTCATGGAGTATTTTACCAGGTTCCAAATAGTCATTTAGTTGGTCGTGGATGCCCAAAATGTGCAGATATAGAAAGAACTATTAAAAATTCTTTTTCTACAAAAGATTTTATAAAAATAGCAGAATCAGTTCATGGGAACAAATATGATTATTCACAAGTTGATTATAAAAATGCACTCACAAAGGTTAAAATAATATGTAAAAAACACGGGGAGTTTTTATCTACACCCGCTAACCACACCCATAAAACATCACCAACTGGATGCCCATTTTGTAATACTTCAAAGGGAGAATTAAAAATAAAATATTTTTTAGAAGAAAAAAACATAAAATACATTCAACAAAAAACTTTTAAAGACTGTAAAATAACAAAATCTCTACCTTTCGATTTCTATTTACCTGATTATAACTTATGCATAGAATATGATGGAATACAACATTTTAAACCGATTAAGATATTTGGTGGATTAAAAAAATTAGAATACACACAGAAATCAGACAAAATAAAAACGGAATATTGTAAATTAAACAATATTCCATTAATAAGAATTTCGTATAAAGAAAATGTAGAAAAATCTCTAAACAATATTTTTATTTATAACATTTGATAGAAAATATTTTAAATATGACAATCGTAAAGACTTAACATTGTATCATCAGGAATTTCATCGAGAAGTTTTTTAAATTCAAGATTCCAATCTTTTGGGTCTTTTTCATTTGAAACACATGCCCACCATCCCATTTCTCCTTTTTCATACCATTTACCATCTTTTAATACAGCAAATGTGGTAATAGAAGCATGGCGATTAAGATACTGTTCTTTTGTTTCTGGAATAAAAACATCACGGCTTCCACTTATGTTATATAACCCAAACTCAAAATAAGCTTTATTAGCGGCTTCCTCTGGATTCTTTTTATAAAGATCATCAAACTCTTCATATGATTTAATTGCTTTTTCAAGGTTTTCTTCATACATTGCATCAAAATCAATGTGTTTTTTAAGTGCTTGATCTGTAGTCCCAATTTCTGCACGTTTCGAAGAAACAAGACTTGGGTTTCCAACCACACCTTTAGCACCAGGTTTTAATCTAAAAAATCCAGTCCAGCGCCCACCAAGCTGATACCAATCCCATTTTGCGTTTTCGTTTGAATAATAACCATACTTTCCTCTTATTTTTTTATATCCATTATATTCTTCAGCATATTTTGCAAGAGTTTTGTATTTTTTATTTACAGGAATATTTTTTGGATGTGCAATTCTTTCAACTTTCACTTTTCCTTCAAAACAAACATCTGGATCTGGATGTTCTGTTTGAACAATTTCAACAACCTTAAGCCAACAAGATTTTTTCATCCTTTCTCTTTTTTCTGGTTGAGTGAAATAGCATCTATAGCATCTACCTTTTGTAAAATAATTACCGAATTGAATTTTTCCAACAACGTATTCAAACTTATCACCAATCTTTGTTTTAGAAAGTTTTTTATACATATCTTCTGTGATTTCCATTCCCCAACTACTTCCTGAAGAACAATAAAACTCACTTGTTTTTTTTGTTTTATACTCCTTCTCAAGCTCTTTTGTTTTATCAACAAACTTCATATACTTTTTATCCTGTTCACAATATGGAGCAAGTTGCTCTTCTGGATTATCTCCCAAAACTAAAACGGTAAAATGTGACATAATTTTTATTTTTAAATTTAAATTTTTCTTATCTATACGAAAAAAAAGTAATTTAGTTTACAAATTACACAAGTTTTTTAATATAATGGCTGTCATTTTTGCATCATCCACACCTCTATGTTGAGTTCCTTCAAATTCAACTCCCATTTTCTTCAACGCAGTTGAAACACCTGGAGATTGTTTTAATCCATATTTAAAAGCATACCATTCTTTAAGATTAAAATGTGTTCTTCCAAATGGATATTTTATTTTTTTTAAAGCGCATTCTTTTTCAAGTGCCACTCTATCATAATCACCCCAGCTAAACCACATTCTTCTATTAGATTGGAAATCGTTTGTCAATATTTCACAAGCTTCTTTGAATGAAACTCCATTTTCAGCAACGTATTCAGGAGTAAGAGTTGTTAATTCAGTGCAAAATTTGCTTATCTCAGAATATTCAGGTTTAACTATAATACTTCTTGAAACAATAGTTTCTTTTGTAAAATAATCAACACAGGCTATTCCAATTTCAATAATTTCTTTGTATTGTCCACTTGGCGGATTCCCATACCAGCAGCATGCTTCAAGATCTATAACAAGCGCAAAGCTGTTAATCTTTTCTTTTCTCATTTTTATCAATTTTTATATATTTAGGAGGAACCGCATTTGTTAAATAAACATCATTATCTGTTTTGTAAAACTTATATCCCTCATTATGCATTTGTTTTGCTTCAATTATTAACAACACCGCTTCAACACCCTTTTCGTGTCTAGAGCCAGTGTTTTTGGCCTTTTCAATGTTTTCTTGTGAATACAAATGAACATGATATCTGTTCATTTTTTTCAACCCATCTTTCATAATTGAAGATAAAAACCTATTTGCTGTTCCATGATACAATTTGAAAGGTGGAACTATAGGTTTTAATTGTAAATCAACTTCAACAGAATGACCTTGATTGGCCATAATTTTCTTTTCATCTTCACTGAACTTAAACCTTTGTTTATCGGAAGTTTTTACAACTTGTCTCAAATCTTCAATAGTAAACTCTATTTTATCCTGTGAGTTTTTTATTATTAAATCCACATCTGCCCACCCATTTTTGTCTAATTTAATTCCTATTGATTCTGGATGATGCCTTAACACATAAGATAGATGTTTGCTAATTTTTGTTATTTTTTCTTTATAAATCGGTGTCATAATAAAATTCTACTTTGATAGTTGCAAAAATAAAAAATAAAAATCACATATCCAAACTTATTTTACATTAAATTTGAATTCCCGTAACATTTTTTATATATTTATGAGAAACAATTATTATGGAAAAAAAAGAAACAAAAAGACTAGAAATAGTCATCACACCTGAAGTGTCAAAAAAATTAAATGAAGGGAATTACAATAAAAACAAATTGATTATAAACCTTTTAAAAAATTATTTGTTAAAAAATGTTAAAAAAGATAAGGTTTTGCCTTAATTTTATTTTTTTCACCTATTTATAAGAAACAATTAAAACTTATAAATTATGGGACGTAAAAAATTAACACCTGAAGAAAAAAAGCAAGTCTTAACCATTCATCTTCCAAAAGACCTTTTTGACAAATTTGAAGAATTAAATATTGAAAACAAATCTAAGTTCTTTAACTGGCTGTTGGAAGAGCATTTTAGCTTAATTGAGAAAAGGAGGGTATAATGGCTAAAAGATTAACAACCGAAGATTTCATAAAAAAAGCTAAGGAAATTCATGGAGATAAATACGATTATTCTTCTACTAATTATGTTAATTGCTACACAAAAGTTAACATCACATGCTTAATTCATGGAGATTTTAAAATTTCACCCGACAATCACATTCATAACAAGCAAGGTTGTGCAAAATGTTATTATAAAAAAAACAGTGAATTTCACAGTTGGAGTTATGAAGATTTTGTCAAAAAAGCAAAAGAAGTTCATGGGAACACATATGATTATTCATTAACTAAATTTAAATCTACAAGAGAAAAAATACAAATTATATGCAAAAAACACGGAGAATTCAATTCGCTTCCATCAGACCACATTCACAAAAAAAGCGGATGCCCAAAATGTGCTTATAAAAAATGTTCAAACAGATTAAAAAGCACAACAGATGATTTTATTTTAAAAGCAGAAAAAACACACAGAAATAGATATGATTATTCGTTAGTTAATTATGTCAATAGCACAACAAAAATAACCATAATATGTCCTGTTCATGGAAAGTTTTTACAAACTCCAGATGCACATTTAAGTGGAAAAAATTGTCCACACTGTAATCTTTCAAAAGGAGAATTAAAAATAAAAGGAATATTAGAAAGCAACAACATTCAATTTAAACAACAAAAAACTTTTAAAGAATGCAAAGATATTAGATTACTTCCATTTGATTTTTATTTACCTGAGTATAATTTGTGCATAGAATATGATGGTGAACAACATTATAAACCAATTAAGGTATTTAAAGGAGAATTTGGATTAAAAGAAATTCAAAGAAGAGATTTTATAAAAACAGAATATTGTAAAAACAACAATATTCCATTATTAAGAATTTCTTATAATGAAAATATAAAAAATTCTTTATTAAATTATTTAAAAACTTTTAACATTATATAAAAGAAGTAAAGCACAATGCAACTAAACATGTACCAAAATTTTCTTCTGGAATATATGAATTTGTAATAATATTAAAATTATCTAATTTGTAATTTTTGTATGTTTTTTTATGCAAATCATTAATTACAAGACGCAATCTTTCTTTCAACTCTGAATCTTCATTATAATTTCCAGAAACCTCGCAAACTAACGAACCAATTTTTTCGCTATTTGCATTTACATCAATTAAATCACCCAAAATAATTCCACAACTTATGTATTCATTTTTTTTTCCATGAATACAACTCATAATTGTATATAATTCACTTCCAAATGGAATTTCTTGAATTATATTTTGATTTATTTCTTTTGCTAATTTTGGAATTACCGAAGAATAAGTTTGTATATTAAAATTACAGATGTTTGCATCATATAGTGCCATATGATAACTTCCTGCATGAATTTCTAGATTTGAGGAACCTTTTCCTGAAGTTATAAAATATTCATGTGGAATTCTGTTTTTTAATAATGTTTTTTTCATCTTTAATGCATATATTTAAGGTGGTTTTGACATAAATATAATTAAAAAACAAAAGAGCCAAATCTTTGTAAAAAATTTGGCTCTTTTGTTTTATTTTTTTCTTTTATAAGTCAAGCAAATATGCAAAAATCAATGGAACAACAATAGTCGCATCAGATTCTATCCAATATTTTGGAGTATCAATATTCAACTTACCCCATGTAATTTTCTCAGAAACATTACAATTCGAAAATCCGCCAAAACTGGTATGTCCATCTGTAATTTGACAAAAATAATTCCAAGTGGGAATGTTTTTTAATTGTAAATCTTGTGTTAACATTGGTACGAGGCATTGCACAAAATCCGCAGCTTGCCCTCCTCCAATTTGAAAAAATCCAATTCCTTGTCCTTTACAATTCTTCGGATACCAGTCTGCGAGAAACATCATATATTCCATTCCTGTTTTAAGAATAGATATGCCTATTTCGCCTCTTATACAGGCAGCTGCAAACATATTTCCAATCGTAGAATCTTCCCATCCAGATACAATAATTGGTAGATTTTTTTCTGCCGCAGCAACAACCCATGAATTTTTTGGGTCAATTTGATAATATTGAGATAAAACTCCGTCGTTAATAAGTTTATAGAAATATTCATGAGGAAATTTTTTTATTCCACTTGCTTCATCATTTTTCCAAAGTTCCAACATATGCGACTCAATTCTTCTAAAGGCTTCTTCTTCGGGCACCGCTACGTCTGTGATACGATTCATATGTCTATCAAACAGTGATTTATCGTCCTCTGGAGTTAAATCTCTCCAATTAGGAATTCTCTCATAAAAATCATGAGCTACTAAATTAAAAATATCTTCCTCAAGGTTTGCTCCGCTGCTGGAAATAGCATGCACTTTATCTTGTCTAATCATCTCTGCAAGAGTTTTTCCTATTTCAGCAGTACTCATTGCACCAGCAAGAGAAATTAACATTTTACCACCATCTTCAAGATGTTTTTCGTAACCTGCAGCTGCATCTACCAATGCTGCTGCATTAAAATGTAGAAAATTGTTTTCTAAAAAAGCCTTTATTTGTCCGTGCATACTTTTGATTTTATTAAATTTTTATTCCTGTTATATAAATAAACTTACCTCTATTTTCAATCGTTCCCTTAATTTCGAACCCACATTCATCTAAAATGTTAATCAAATTTTGTAAATCTTTTTCGGATTCGTAATTTTTTGATGGCTCAGCAATATAAATCAACCCACGTCTATTCATTATTCTATTTGCTTCGATAAAATACTCTTTATAATTTGTTCCCCACAAAGCTAATGAAAATACTGCAATATCAATTGTCTCATCATTCAACCCAGTATTTCTCATATCACAAGCTATAACAGAATCATCAATTGACACATGGTCAAAAGCATAAACTTTATTATTTGGAATCTTATGTCTCATTAGATTTTCACCACATCCAAAATCAACAACAACATCTCTTTTGTCTTTAATTTTGGTTGCAATGTATTCATATGGTATTTCTGGCCAATCTTTCATTCTATCATTTCTAAGAGCATGGTATCTAAACCAAGATTCAGGATTGTCTAAAAATTCCTTATGAGTAGTTGAAGATAAAGACGTATTTGCTCTACGATGATAAGAGTTTAATTCTGATTTTATTCTTGTAGTTCTATCAATACTATTCGATATTTCAGGATAGAGATTCATTGACACTAAATCCCTTTTGGTTTCTATAATATTTCCACTATCCACCCTTTCTTTCCATTTTTTCAGTGATTCTTGTGCCTTTTTAAACATTGTTTCTGGTTTTGGTAAAACTCTGGATGGAATTACACCATCAACCGATGCATCAGCTAATGTTTTTTTATTTTTAATTAGATTTAAGCGCTGAATATCCCACGACCAAAATTCTCCTCCACCCATATCAATCCTAACTTGCGGAATAATAATTTCAACGCTATCAAAAATTGAACCTTGTCTATATATTCTACCTTTTAATTGAGTGTATTCAGAATCAGTCCAAGGAAGAGTAAGTATAATCATTCTATCACAAACTTCTTGTAATCCATCAACACCAGTTCCAATTGGTTTTGAGCCAATAAGAATATCTATCTTACCTGAAACAAAATCTTTTAAATTTTTATCTCTAAGATATGTAGATTCTTTCCCTGTATAAGTTCCAACTTTAAAACCAAGTTCAGATATGAAATTTTCTACTTTTTTAATAAATCCAGTGGTGAAATATGTATAAATTATAGTTCCTTTTTTAAGATACTGTCTAATAGAATTTAATTTATCATCCAAAAGAAGTTTTTCAACTTTTATATAATCTCTCGAATGAGTTTCCAACAAAGTGTCTAACAAATGAACGCCATCAATATTAAGATTTGACATATTTTGACCTGTCAACTCTGTAATATTAATATCATATTTTGGAATAAACCTTAATCCATTCAAAGTTAATTGCTGAAAAATCTTCAAAGCATTCGCCAAACTTCTTCTGTGACCCAAATCATCATATTCCAATCCAGTCATTAAATTAAGTAATGATTTTGCTTCATACAACTCATTTATAACGGGAGTGGCAGACATAACCAACGTATAAACATTTTTATTACTTTCTCTTACTCTACCCAACAATCTGTTTAATATACTTCTTCTAATAGATTCATTTTCTTCTCCTTCGTTTCTTTGCTTTACATTGTGAACTTCATCTACAACTACAAAATCAATCTGATTGTTATTTGTTAGTGATTGACATAATTCTTCGGAATATTCTTGTTGAAATTTCTCATAGTTTAATATGAGATAATTGTGTTTATTTCTATCAAATACGTAATTGTCTTGATAGTCCGTAAAAACAGTACTATCTGGATATACAGCTTTAATTGCTTTTCCCGTTTGATCTATTGTTGAATTAACTGCAATGACTAATGTTAGTCTCGCATCCATTTCTCTACTTGCAATAATAAAAGACAGAGTTTTTCCAGCTCCAGTTCCAGACCAATTACCATATGATTTATATTTAAGCAGTCTATGAACTGTTAATTTCTGCATTAAATTCGGAGGAGCAATTTTTCCCTTTAGTGGCCCTTCTTTATATTTAAACGAATATCCGACAGGGGGATTATAATTAACAACGTCATTATATTCCTCAAAAAATAGATTCTTGATTGCTGTAAAATATTTTCCACCCTCTTCTTTTTCAATGTCAGATGCTTTAATTTCTCCATTAAGAAATTGATTCCACAACTTTCTTAATTTATATTGGATAAGACTTTCAAAAGCTTCCTCATCCATTGTAGCATAAATATTATTATCTAAAGAATGCAATCCGTTTATAGGATTTACTTGTGGAAGCCTTTGTTGATTTAATTGTGTTGTAGTAATTTCGTTGTCAACATCATCAATTGTAACAATTTCTTGTTCTTCAGTAAGTGTATTTATTTCGTTTGTATTTGATTCAGTTGTTGTTTGTGGTACTTCACCCGATTCATCTTCCAAACGAGCTCTAATTTCTTGTATTGTGGTAATACGACCATCTGAATTTGCATCTGTGTGAATAAGAGGTCTAAATTCCAATGGAAGATTTCCTTGACCAATTATAATAGACAATTCGATTGGGTCCATCGTGAGAAGGTCAGAATATTGTATGTTTTTGAGAAGATGTAATTGTTTTTTTATAGTCCAATTTCCATTTTGCCCAATACCATATCCTAAAAAATCAGCCCAAGACAACCAACCGTTGCCCAAATAAACTTTACTTGGTGCGTTTGGAATGTTAAACGGCTTATCATTTTGAATTTTACAATAATTTTCCCAATCAATAGCGGATTTAAAATTTAATGAATGCACAAAAATCTTAGCATTTTCATATGGTATAAATTCACCGTTAAAGTTTGGTTTCGTTCCCAAAAAGTCTGGCCAAGATAGCCACCCTTCGTTTTTATAAGAAATATTTGGATTTGCTGGTATGTTTTTAGGGCGATTTCCTGTAGAACACCAATTTAACCAATCTTCAAGAGTTAAAATATTTAAGGTTTTTACAAATTTTTTGACTTCTTCAAAAGATAACCTGTTTTTTTTATTTACAATAAGTTTATTCTTCCCAAAAAAATCAATCCAGCTTATCCATTCGTTTTTTCTTTTAAAAGTTTGGTCTAAATTTCGTGGGATATTTTTTGGTTTGTTGTTATTCCACCAATTATTATATTCTTCAACAGAGTTAATGTTCAATGATTTTATAATAGACTTTATTTCTTCAAGAGGCAAATATTCTTTATTTTGATTTGCAATATTCCCCGTTCCTAAAAAATCACCCCATCCAGACCACTCACTATAATAAGCATCTGGGTTTTTTGGAATTTTATTTTGAAATTTTTTATTTAGAGAGTGCCAATCTTCAAATTCTTTTCTTGTTTTTAATTCAAAAGATTTTATTAATTTTTTTGCTTCATCGAAACATAAAAATTTATATTTACTTTTTTGGAAGTCTCCAACGGCTTTATTTGCACATACTTTACACCCTCCATTTCCAATCAGATGCCGTTCGGGGGTTGTTTCAAAAATACCATGTTCTTCTTCTAAACAAATAATTTTAATTCTCGTCTTTGAATTAATATATTTGACCATAGAATAATTATATTTTTCTCCATGAACTTCTCTTGCTTTAGCTACAAACTCTTCAAATGTTGACTTTTTACTCATTTTTTTTAATTTTCAATAAAAAATTACAAATTTCATATTTTTCTAATTTAGCATATATTTCAATCTGAGATGTGTCAATTTTTTTTACCTTTAATTTAAATTTAGTCCCATCGAATTCTGATGAGCAAGTATACCCTAAATAATTTTTATATTCACAAATACCTCTTTTTGTTGCAGATGTCTCGCCAGTTCCTAAATCTTGATTTAATAAAATAAAACATTCTCCGTTAAACTCAGCAATCCAATTATCCAAAGAACGCGTTTCAAAAGATTCTAATAATTTTTTACACGTTTCACATTTATTAGTATGTCTTAACCAATCAAAATTATCTATTTCTATAGATAAAAAATCATCGCACCTTAAAACAAAATTATCATTTATGTATATTTCGTTTTTATTTTTTGTATCTATTAATTTCATTTAATTTTTTTTATTTCTACGCAACAAAGTTTAAAAAGTTACATATAATCCAATGTTTCTTTGAAATTATTTAAGTTCCTTTGAGTTTCATTTAAATTTTGTCTATATTTATTGGCAAATGCTTTATGAATAAAATTAGAAAAATAATAAAAAAAACATTAAAAGAAATTTTTGACAAATTAGAAATGCCTACAAATTACAAAGTCGCCAAAATCTCTAATGGGTTTCTTTATTCGTTTGAAAACAATGAAATAAATTATGGAGTTGAAATTAAAAAGGTTAAAAATGAAAAAATTGATCCAATAATGGTTCCAGATGAAAATATTAAAATTGTAATTTTTAACACTGAAGAAAAGTACAATGTAAACTTCGGAGTTTTATTAAATGGAAAACTTTCAGATGATATTAAAACAAATAAATTTAACACAATCAATATTATTAGTTTTATTTTCGCAATAATGAATGATTTTATTAATAACAATAATGTTAAAATAATTACTTATTACGCTACCAAGCAAAGAGATAAAATATATAAATACATTTATAATAAATATTTAAAAGATAATTTTATTTTTTATTCTGCGAAAGAAACTCCCTTTTATGATAGGTTTTTAATTAAAAAAGAATTAATAAAATGAGTAGAGAAATTGAAACTAAGAAAAAATTAAAAATTAGACTGCAAGATGGGAATGTGATATCTTATGAATCTATTAAAGATCTTTTTAAAAATAAAATGAAATGTAATATTTTTAATTCAAATATAAAAATACACATAAATCAAAAATGCTCTCCTTCTTTTTATATGGAATTAAATTGTAATGTAAACAAACAATTGTCTACAGATTTATTACTAAATGAAATCCCTTATTTTTTTAATAAATACTATATCACGAAATTGAAAGATGAAAAACACATTTTTTTGAGTGCAGAGCTTTATCTTCGTGAATTATCAAACATAATAAAAAATGAAAAATTTCCTAATATAGACGAATTTTTCGAAAAGTCACTCAAAGAAGATAATGTAAAAAGCTGGATTTCTATATTTGTTGATGATAAAGAATTATTAATAGAAGACTTATTAAAAATTATTTTATCTTTAAACTCGAATAAAGAAAAAATTGAAATTCAAAATATTGTAATAGATAATTTTAAAGAATTTTCTTTTGAATGTTCTGAAGGCTGGAAGTGTGTTTTAGATTATGAGCAAATTAAAAAATATGTGAATTAATAACCAAAAATCACTCTTGATCTTTTTTATACAAACCCATTTCTTCAAACATTTTGTCGGCTTTATCCCAATCAATAAAATGTCTTTTGCTAATTTCTGGAATAAACTTAAGCGGTGCACCAAGAGCAGCGTCATCTACGATCAACTGTCCGTATGCTTTAGGACTTTTTGTCCATGTATGTTGTGAAGGATTTGATTGAATTCCATACAATGGAATTCCATTATTACAAAACCATTTTACTGCATCATTTAAAAACTCCTCACTTCTCATTGTAAATAAAATTAGCCTGTGATTATTTTCAATAAGTTTTTTAAGTATTGGAACAGCCCCGATATCTTCACCTATTTCAGGGAATGAATGCAAAACCACTGAGCCGTCGAAATCTAAAATTATATCCATATTTTTATTTTTTAAGCAATATACATTTTTTTAATAACATTTACAAATAATTTTCAATATTTGTATCAAGTGAACTGACTCACTCACAGCTTAGCTGATAAGTGATCTTTCACGTTGCACGCACAATCTATTGATTCACGTTTAGCAACGCAAGGCTTGTTCCTAAGCCCGAAGTTTTTAATATTTTTTGCTGCATTTATGTCTCTATCGTGTTTGGCGCCACAGTGGGGACAAATCCAGGTTCTATCAGACAGTTTAAGGTTTTTGTTAATTTTCCCGCAGCAGGAGCACATTTTGGAGCTTGGATCGAATCTTCCGATGACGGAGGTGTTTTTTCCTTGCCATTCGGATTTATATTCGATCATTGTTCTTAATTCGTTCCAACCCATATCAGATATTGCTCTTGCCAGACAATGGTTTTTAACCATGTTGGAAACAGCAAGGTCTTCCATGCAGATTGTATCATAATTGTCAACCAAATGCTTGCTTATTTTGTGCAAATAATCCAGCCTCTGGTTTCTGACTTTTTCATGCATCAGAGCAACAACCATTTTTTGTTTTGCATAATGATTGCTTCCTTTTGTTTTGCGAGATAATGAGCGTTGTGCAACCCTAAGTTGTCTTTGTGCTGATTTTAAGAAATCTTTATTCTCGAATTTCTTTCCATCAGACGTTATTAATAAGTCTTTTATTCCC
>Ga0172379_10002392_pt1 | contig 33326 bp, 28 predicted proteins | sample GrowelOW334metaG_FD_119756 | JGI IMG/M metagenome (GOLD analysis project Ga0172379, IMG submission 119756) | Groundwater microbial communities from an aquifer near a municipal landfill in Southern Ontario, Canada - Groundwater well OW334 metaG | ecosystem: Environmental > Aquatic > Deep...
AATCCGGAAACTGCTTTTTATAATTATAGAATGATGAAAGTGCAATCCCCAGCCGCCAGGCAATCTGCAAATCGGTGTAGCCTTCGGCGGCATGGCGTTCGACGTCTTCCAGAAAACTTTCATTATACTTTGAGTTTACCGGAATGTTTATTTTTACCGGTTCTGCTGTCCGGACATCGCCGTCGCCGGCATATTGCGTGTTCCGCTCCAGCCAGCGGATGACGGCATTCACATCCGGAACGCGCCGGCGGATGGTTTTGATTTCGTGTCCGCTGTTCCCGCGCCTGACGGTGGTGACAAAACAGTTGCCCATCGCCAAATCCATCAGGCTGCCGTCCACCTTGTCTGCAACCGCCAGCCGCCCGGTCTCGACGGCGGCGGCGAATTCCGGAAACTGCCGCAGATAAACGTAAAACGAGTCATTGGAGATGCCCAGTTGCACCGCGATCTCCCTGTTGTTCAGCCCTTTAGCCGCGTATTCCCCTGCCCTGTCCGGAAAACTTTCATCATATTTCAGTTTTGACATTTTTCGGTCTCCATTTTTAAACTTTGTCCCGGCGTCGTTTCTCTACATATAGTAAATTTGTCAACGCAAACGGCGCAGATGAGTTCAAATAACGCGAAAAATGCGGTTTTTAAAAGTGGCAGATTTTACGGCAAAAAACCGAACGGTTTATTATGATTGCACAGCAATCTTCGGAGTGCGGCACGCCTGCGCCGCTTTGGATTGGGTATGTCGCGGATATTCAGCCGATGCCGGGATATGGAAGTTCTACAGCAGAACCAAAGCGGCGCAGGGTCGCCGCACTCCAAAGTCAGGCTTTGCCTGACAGACAAAAACAGCCGAAAGCCGACGGGCCGTCGGCATCCCCGAAAATACATCCGTCCCGATATTCAGCAGATGCCGAAACAGAGATGTTTTGCCGGTTCGGCTTATGTGCTTTTACTTGGATATTGGATATTCCGTGTTCGATATTGGATATTCAAAAAACGGCTTGAAGGAGTTTGCAAAAGGGAAAAAGCAGAAAACAGCCCAAAGCCGACGGGCCGTCGGCGCCCCCGGAAAAATTCCGCTAATTATGCCATTGCGAAAGCAAGCGGCTTGATGCTGGAAAAAACTTCCGGTTTTTCGTGCGCAAGATGCCAGAGATCATAGTTAGCCTGGAGATTCATCCACAACTGGGGAGTTGTCTTCGTCGCCTTTGACAAACGCATCGCCATTTCCGGAGTCACTGATTTGTGGCAGTTTATTATTGCAGAAACCGCCTTGCGGGATACTCCGATATCTCCGGCAAAATCAGTAATGCTGATTGCCGAACCGGATAAATACAGTTCCTTTAATATTTCTCCGGGATGCGACGGGCAGGCAGTGCGCATGGTCGCATTCAAAACTTTTTCTTTCGCCGTATTCATAGATTTGTCTCCATTGACATTTAAATATATTTAGTGATAGTCTTTATAATCAACAATATAAACATTGTTATTCTCAAATTTAAACACTATCCGCCAGTTGCCGGATACTGTCACCGACCATATATTGTCCTTTTTCGGTTCCAGCAGATGCAGACGGGAACCTGGAAAATCAACATCATCAACAATTGTCGCCGCGTCAAGCAAATCCAGAATTAATTTCAATTTGCGCGCATGCTGATGTTGAATTCCGCGCCAGTCATCATGCTCCCAGTACAGCTTTAAACCCTTATGCTTAAAACTCTTTATCATTGTTAATCCTTAAAATCAACTTTATTTGCTGAATAAGTGTAACCTGTAGAGTTACAAAAAGCAAGATGGATATCAAAATAATTTTGTCTTTTTTATATAAATAAAAGAACCCGGATGGATAAGCAATGGAGGAAAAACCTGAACAGCTTTTATAACTTCCGAAGATCCCCTTTATGTTGTTCCAATTGTATATCAAGGCAATTGTAAATTGGAACATCTAGAAAATTGGATAATGATTCCAATATTTTCCATTGTGGTTCGCCTTGAACTGTTATGGTTTTCCTTTTTATTCCCTGAATAGCTTCATTGTCTTTATATATAATATTATGTTCAAATGGAATGCAATCAAAACCACGGATTTGAAAGCAAACTTGTAATCCTAAAATATTTTTCATATTTATTGAAAAAAAATCCATATTCTCTCTAAAAAATAAAACTTTTCCGGAGGATTTATCAAACTTCACTTCAAAATCTAATTCATGAGGAACCATAAAATGTAAAATACGATTATTGGGAGATAATAAAACAACGTTTTCATTTATAACTGAAGTAGACAAGTAATTATTGGTGCTACATGCATTGATTTCATATAAAGCATCATAAGAGAGATATAATGGTAAATCTTTAGTTGTTTTAACTTTAGTTTTACTTTTTCGTCTAATATAGTTTCGCGCTCCATTTGAAGCTATAATAAGGAAAGTAACAACAACGCACATACCCAAAAACGTAAAAAAAATAGAAATATATAAGTTCATATTCATTCTCTAATGCTCTGAGAGTTTCAGGCATCCCATTTCTTTTTTATCTGGCGGAGATAGGCGGGATGGCGGTCCAGGTAGAATGACAGCGCTCCGGCAAAATTTTTGCCGATCACGCCGTCAACCAGCATCTGGCTGATGTCTTTTTCGCGCTTCAGGATGAATTGTGAACGGATCAGGATGCGGCGTTCCTCCTGTGACATTTCATGTATGATAATACTCAGCGCATTGCCGGCCTGCGGCTGGTACATCCAGAAGTAGAGCAAGTCCAGGGCGTTGACTATCATGATGCGTTCCAGATCCTGATTGTCAATGGATTTGACCAGAGTTTTGGGCGATTTCAGCATTTCCAGAACGTCGTCTTCCGGGAACAGCACTTCCAGCCTGGCGTAAGTGCCGAAAAGCTGCGCCAGTTTGCCACGGTAGTCGCTGAGCCGCAGGCGGATATTCTTCATGCGGTCGGCGTAGCCTTCGATGACTGCGGCCACGCAGTCCGAGGCCGCTTTGGAGATGACTGCCGCCCACTGCTGGATGATGCCGGCCGCATTGGCGACGCCGCAGACGCCCAGGAATGCCGCCAAAGCCGTGCTGAACAGAATGGACAGCAGAATGGCCGGACCCGCACGGAAGAGATTGCCGATAACGGCGGTTCTGGGCAGGCCGCGGAACAGATTATGCCCGGAAATATAACAGCCGTTGACGAGAGCGATCACCGAATATACCGCTATGGGATTTTTATCGGCGGTCAGGCCCATGCCTTTGTTCAGCAGCAGCGTTTTCACACACAAATCCAGCAGCGGCACGGAAATGCCGGTATACATCAGCGAGTCGGCGATGCGCTGCCAACTGATGAAGTCATTCCATTTGAGCAGGTCGGAACGCCGGCAGCCGCCGCCGCCCAGGACCGCCTGGATGATGTTGCGCACCCCGGTGATGCCCAGCCAGATGAAAGCGCCGCCGTAGGCCAGCAGCCACCAGTCGTTGGTAAAGTAAAAAGAGAGGAACGCCGGGATGAAGCCCGTCAGCACCTTGATCGCGATCCGCAGATTGGAATTCAGGCAGTTCCAGTAGTCCACAAACGAGTACGGATGAAAAAGGGACACCCCTTCATGGGCCGGTTCGTCCCAGTATCCGCCGAGCGAGGCGATGTTGCTCTGCTGTCCGATTTGCGCGGCGCTGTCCTCGAACTGCCATTCGTCTTTTCTGGACAGGCCAAGCCCGAACGGGTAATTGAAGCGCCGGAACAGCGAGTTCAGCACATTGAACCATTTGCAGCCGGAGGCATATTTCGTGTACTTGGAACAGCGGGTGACTCTGGCTTCGACCGGGATGACTTCGCGGTTGCGGTCGCGTCCGCTCAGTATCCGCCGCCGTTCACGCCACGGCAGCGAGTCGGTGATGATCATCCCCATCCCGTGCAGCCGCCGGTAGCGGCCGGTGGAATCGCTGCCGAGCCGGGTTCCCAGCGGCGCCCCGGCGTAAAATTCAATCAGGGCCGGAATGTTCCGCAGGATGAGATGCAGTTTTTCCAGCCTCGCCTCCCGGTGCGGATCACCGGAGTGTCCAACCCGCTCAATGGTTTCGCGGATTATGTGCTTCAGCCTGACCACATTGCCGTGATTGATGGCCTGGCGCAGCGCGTTGATGGCGGCGATATCCGGACAGTTGCCGCTTTTGAAATCCTTGAGATTGAAAATTTCGAGATGCGTGACCCGGCCGGCGCAATCATAAATCACTTCGATCACGTCTTCCAATGTCAGCCCGCTGAGATTCAGGCAGAGGCGGCAGGCCGACGGCAGCGCATACAGTTGTTCGGACAGTTCCCGCTGCGGGAGCCGCATCACCGGCGGCAGTTCTGAAATGTTCTCCGGCATGGCGCCGCATGTCCCGCCGGCCAGGTATTGATCGTTGACGAACTCCGGCGACAGCAGGGCTGACTGTGCTTTGATTTGCGCCAGCTCTTCAGCGGAACTGTTCAGCAGGTCAAAATCCTCCAGCCGGCGACGCAGCAACGGCGCATACACCCCGTAGATGAATTCCGACAAATGCAGCATTGACGGCTGTCCGGCGCCCACCGATTTCAGGAAGTCATCTTCGCTGAGCTCCGGGCAGGCGACATGAAAACAGTCATTCATCTCCAGCCGGGCGGCGGCGTTAAAATGTTTGAACTGCGCCATGACCTGACGGGTCCGCCACTCGCTGGCGGCGGCGGCCCCGGCGAAGAACGCCTTCACTTCCGGCTTTTCAAGAAACGCCAGGAAATTTCCAGTTGACGAGAATCCGCGCGGAGTCCAGATCATATCCACAAATTTGCCGCGCCCGGCCGTCGAATATTCCACCCCGATGCGGATGTCAATGCCCATGATCTCCGCCGCCTGCAATAACTCGCGCGCCGCCAGCGGCGGCACGTAACTGTAATAAATCACCTGCAACTGGCGGATGCCCTTGATCCAGGCGTCCATGATCAGATGCGTCGGCGTCTTGCGCCCTTTGGTGTTGGCGTCATGCACATGGTCGTCAAATGTGGTCTGATTCCATGCCTCCGGCATCTCCAGCAGATGATAGCGCTGCAACTGGCGGCGGATGAAGCGCGGCTGCCCGATAAGCGCGATGCGCAGTTCATGCGCCAGCCGGAGCTGCCGCGGATGATCCCCGTTCGAACGGATCAGCATCTTCATGATCTGCAGCAGCACCCGCGCCGTATTCATTTTCAGCGAACTCGCATTGCCTTCCACCACTTCGTCGCGCAGCGATTTCAGCGCGCTGATCCGGTCATCCACCGCCGCGGCGCCCGGCGCGGCCGAATCCAGCAGCTTGAGCATGGCGTAAACCAGCCGGATCTCCTTCCGCGCCGCCAGTTCCTTGATCCCGCGCGGATGCAGATACGGCTCGAACAAACGCCGCAGGTGTTTCTGCGGATGCGCGCCGCCGATAATCTCGCTCAGCGCCTCCACCAGTTCGTAGTCGGCCTTTTCATACTGCAAAAATGTCAAAAATGGTTTCACGGTCATCCTGCTGTGTAACTGAGATTTGAAGACACATTCCGGCTGCCCTGCCTTTGCAGGAGCAGACAATGAATCAGTCGAAGCATAACAATGAATGCTTAATCAGAAGTTACAACCGGATTCCCGGAAATTTTATGTCAAAATGGCGGAACGGCTCCGATTATCCCGGCAAGCTGGACTGAGGAAACCGGGGCAAGCTTTAGCGCCGGCATTTTCTGAGCTTGAATAATATTATCTGTCCGGCTATATTGAACTTGGAAACAAGCGCCGGGGGAGTGGTAAGCAAAAAATGATAATGGCAGTATTGTTAATAATAATAATTTTGGGAACAGTCTTCTTTTTCCCTTTTTTCGCCGGTTTGTTAATTAGACTGTTCTGCAATAATAGAACTGTAATCATTTCCTGCAGATTAACCATTTGCATACTGTATGGAATATTATTAATGCGGAATCACTATAATATGGGTATAGACCAAATCACGAAGCAATATCCTTTAATAATAATTCCGGAATTTATTGTACTTTTTATTTACAGTAATTTTCTCGCAATACTTGGAATTGAAGTAATTGATAATTTTAAAGCGAAGGCCATCCGGTCTCCCCAAACAGCAAAATCAATGACTAAAAAATGGTTAAAGTATGTGGTCTGTATCATTATATTCATATTTATGATTTATGTTATTGAGTGGATTTTTGGATTTATCATAATTGGAATAGCAGTAATATCGAAATCTTACGGTTTCGAACTTCCGTGGATATTTATGCATAAACTGGGCTTTCCTGTTTCACTCGTCTGCTCTTTCTTTGCAACTCGCAAGTTGGTTAAACATCGCAGAGTGCAGGCTTTCATCAATGCTGACAGTGAAGAGAAACTGCAAGTTCAGGACGAGAAAAAGAACTAAAAAATCAAAGTTCTGAATCCGAAACAAAGCGGAAAGTTTTGGGCGTTAAAGAGCAGTTTTCCGGTGCATGCAGAGTCAAAAAACAATGAATTAATGCACAAAAATACCGAAGACAAAGTTTTCATTGTACCGCGCGCTAATCTCCACCAGATACCTTAAAGGAGACGGGCCGTATCAAATTCTGATACACCCCGTCATTAATTAAATCAAGTTTTTATTATCAACAGTCAGGAGCCGTTCAAAAACAACCTTTACAACTCCTTAACGGACGTAATTGCCGGATTCGTCCTTTATTGCCAATCCGCCCACCATGCTGTAAGCTCTTTTTCCCCATAGAAAATTATTCGGGTCAAGTGTTTCTTCGAGTGTTTTGGCTGCCGCGTGTCCGTCGGCCATCAGATAGTTAGCGCGTTTATTATGCCTGTCCCATTGCACATATTTGATAAGAGGGGTTTGATAGTCCGGATGCACAAATGAGGCCTCTTTGGCGGAAGCTACAGTAACAGCATAAAGCTGATACGCCGATGCCACGGCTGTAGACGCCTGATACATGGAGGCCCCTGACGCATTAGGGGATATCGCGTTGGCAGGACTGTAAGAGTAACCAACAGAAGGCAGGGGAGGATAGACAAGTCTGTTTATATTATCAGTATATTCCGCCAGAAAAATTTCCTGAGATGGCACTCTAAGTTCAGAATCCTTGACCAGTTTCAACCACGGCCTGGCATATGGGCCTGTCATTGTTCCCATTTGCGGCGTGATAAGTTCGTTCGTGCAATAGCTCATATTGGGAGCCTGCATGTCTAACACCGCAACACCATCATGTGATGGCTGATCCGGCGGACATTTCACTGGTTCCCCCCAATAATTTTTCCCTTGCTGCCCCAAGCCTCCGCTTCCTACATGGAAAGGAGCCCAGCCGCCATTCGCCATTGACGGGCATGCAAAAACTTTATTTTGTTTAATGTAATTACGGGCCATTCCGCTCCAATGCAGATATCCGCCGTCGCCGCTAAAACCATTTAGAAAAAAGTATGCCGCCGGGAATAAGCCTCTCCAGTCATCCTTGTACATCGTCAATCCAGTCCCGATTTGTTTTTCGTTGCTAAGACACGCGGAGGCACGACCTTTTTCTCGCGCTGCATTCAGCGCGGGCAGCAACATGCCGGCAAGAATTGCAATAATAGCTATGACCACCAGCAACTCAATAAGAGTGAAACAGTTACGACGTTTAATCATTATTCTCTCCTCTGTTTTTCTCGGTCTTCTGTTATTATTTCGCTATAGTAAAATCTATATCAAAGTAATCTGCAAAAATTACTTTTCAACAGAAAATTCAACAAAGAAAATAAAAATTTTAGTTAGAGCGTAAAACCGGGCAATTGTAGTCAAACCTGAGCTCCGGTATATTGCGGCAACTAATTATTTCTGAAGTTCCGGTCGATGAGGCGGAAAAATCCACCACGGGAGCGCCGGCTTGTCCGCCTATGGAGGATCGTCTGACCGGCGTTAATAAAAATATTCAAACAGCCTAAAGCCGACGAGCCGGCGGCGTCCCCGTAAAGAGGCCTTTGTCTGAGTAGACTACGATCTGAATGACTTGCCCGTCGGCAAGCCAGAACAGCATTCCCAGCTTTGACGGATAAATCAGTTTTTTCGAAGTTGCGGTCCTGGTGACGGTCTGTTCAGGGTTGCCATAGGCGGCAATCAGTTCCTGTTCAGTCGAACCGATCCGTATCCCTTTGCCGGTTGCGCCATTAAATCCCTTATTAAAGCGCACCTCTCTTACTTTCCCGTCCCCATAGACTAAGCAATTCACATTCGCATCCGGCAGCACGATCAGGTAATTCTGCCCTTTGAGCAGTTTTGCCGCTTCCTCTCCGGGAGCATTGACTTGCACCGGGTTCTGCCAGGCAGCCTGCGGCGCACCGAGTTCCTGATCTTTATTTAAGCGCACCTCTGTCACCGTCCCGTCCTTGTTGACAAGACAATTAAAAACAACATTCGGTATTACGATCACATAATCCCGGCCTTTGAGCAGTTTTGCGGTTTCCTCGCCGGAAGCATTGACCAGCACATGGTTCCAGCCCTCGCCTTCTTTGATGACTTCTTCTGACCTGGCGGCGGCGGCGATGATGGTCATTGCCGCAAGCGCAAGAATTATTGTTTTCATTTTTTCCATCTCCTTGCTGCCCAAACTTGGGCATGGGGTTTACGTTAAAATTACGCAATTTCCAGCTTTACAGAACACTAGCGGCTAAGCTAAACCTTCTCCGGCTTGATTCCCACGGGCAAATCGCCAATCAGGATATTGGGATTAATGCCGTCTTTGGTGATAACTATTTTGGCGTTATCCTTCAGGGATTTCTCCACCATCTCTATCTGGCGGAGTTTCTGGGCGTTGCCGATAAAAAACTTTTCCGCGGCTTCATTTACTAATTGTATCGCCTGCGCCTCGCCTTCGGCTCTCAGGATATTCGCCTGCTTTACCCCGTCGGCCTCCTTGATGGCCGCGCGCCTGGCGCCGTCGGCTTTGGTTTCCACAGCGGTGGCAAAATCTATCGCCGCATCTTTGGCATTCTGAGCCTGAATAATATTGTTCATTGTTTCCTGGACAGCCTGCGGCGGAGTGATGTCTTTCAATTCAACCCTGACTACTTTCAAACCCCAGTTTTCGATTTCCTTGTCAATCGTTTCAGCAAGCAGTTTATTAAGCATGGCCCGCTGGCTGTTGACTTCCGTGAACTTCATATTGCCGATGACATTTCTGGCGGTAGTCTGGGCGAGCATGATTATCTGTGATTTGTAATCCTCCACTTCATAATAGGACTTTTTCACGCTGTCTTCATCATTTTTCACTTTATGATACACCACCAGCTCCACTTTGGCATTGAGGTTGTCTTTGGTGATTATTTCCTGCGACGCGATATTCGTCATCCGTTCCGTGATGTTCCGGTATTTCGAGTGCTCGATAAACGGGATGATCCAGTTAAAGCCGACTCCAAGAAAACGGTTGTATTTGCCGAGTCTTTCGATTACCCCCCGGTAAGTGGGCTGAACGATTCTGATACCCGACAAAAAGAATATCACTGCCACGATAAATGCAATAATTGCGATAACTCCCAAAGTACTCATACCGGCTCCTTTTTGACGTTAAAAGTGGTTCCTGCATAAAATGAGCGGATAATGGTTAATCCCTCTCCTCTGGAGATATACTGTATTTCATCATTTAAGAATTGCAAACTGGCGGAGATGAGAAGAAACCGGTGGCAACCTTTCACGTGGACTTGGGAATCAATTATAACTGCACACAAACATCGAAGCCAAAGTCTGCCCCGATAACACTTAATAAAGACAAAGAAAAGCCCGGCTTTTACGACCGGGCTTTTGGTAACTCAGGCCTCTTGTAACTGTTTTTCCACGGCATAGGCAATGAACCGGGAACGCTGGTTGGTTTTACCAGACAACTTCTGATCAAGTCGGTAAAGAATATCTTCAGGCATAGAAATATTGAGACGTACCGCATGAGCCCTGGGCAACTCAACCGCCAAATCAAAGATGGTCTTGACGCTGGAGCGCGGATAGTTCTCAATAATATACTTTTCTATTGCCTCGATGCCGGATGCTTCAGGAACGTGATCAACTTCCTCCAGATAATTCTCCATTCCCTGTCGCATATTTTCAATCGCTTCCGCGAACGTATCGCCAGCGCCCATAACTGTCTTTAGATCCGGACTGTAAACCCCATAGCAACTATTCTTATCTTTTTCAACGATAATAAAATAATGCTTTTTCATAATAACCTACACTAATTATTGATTTATTTAATTTTTTATTGATTTTATTGATTTTATTGATTTTATTGATTTTATTGATTTTATTGATTTTATTGATTTTATTGATTTATTTAATTTTTTATTAGTGATTGATTCGTAAGTGCTTGGTTTACTTTTTCCTTAACGTAATTCCAGCCATTTTCAGGATTTGATGCACCGTGCCTAGTGGCAAATCCTTCTTCGGATGCGGGATGGAAACCGTTATCCCCCCTTTTTTATAAATCCGATGATCGCCTTTGCCGCGCCCTTTCTGCCATACAAAACCGTTTTCTTCTAACATCTCTATCAGGGTACGACTGTTCAAAATCAACCTCCATAATAAAAAAGTTATTTATTCATTACGAATAACAGTTCCCAATAAACAGGAACTCCGATAATTGATATTATACACAATATTTGTGTATAAGTCAAGAGCAAATAAAAATATTATGCAAAGAGGAAAGTCGCGACTCGGGCTTTAATAGGGATATACGACAACTCGTCCGGACCTATGATTTTCGCGCCAGCGCCACGAACCAGCGGTGCGAGTTGTAGATGCTGTCATGCCGCCATTTTTCCGGCGTAATCTCCCACTTGCGGAGAAAATTACGGATCAGCAGACTGTAGTTCGGCCCGCTCCATGGATCATGCATATAGACGCGCCCGTCGCGGACGCCGAGAAAGACCACATAATGCGGCACGTCGGCCAGTACCAGCAGCGTGATCTGCCATCCCGTCGCTTTAAGTTCAATCAGTTCTTCCAGCGAGCCTGGTTCCCGGGCAATAATGTCCAGAGGGTAATGTGCCGCCAACTTGTGCCAGTTATCCCGCGGCGTGCCCTGATGAGCGGCGGCCTCCATGATGGCAATAAGTTTTTCTTCGGTCTCCTCGATGCCCATGGTATGGAGCATCATTCTGGCGCAGGCCGGACCGCAGGAAAACCCTTGTGTCTGTTTATAATACCGCATGTTATATCTCTCAATTTGTCTTTCGTTTCTTATTTGATAAAAAGCTTGGAAGAAGATTTTAACGCAAAGACGCGAAGACGCAAAGAAGAGAATCTTTTTTAAAGTTTGGCGGCGCCAAATTTTAAAAACGTTTTTTCCATTTTGTTTTCCTTGGCGACTTTGCGCCTTTGCGTTAAAATTAAGGTTTCTAAAACACTTCGAGATAATACTGGAAGTGGTAGGTTCCGCCGCCTATGCGGTATTCCGGATAGGTGTCTTCGCCGCAGGTGGCGGTGCCGACGCCGCGCTGACGGTAATCGATATGCACGAATACTTTATTCCGCGGCTCCAGTTCATTGGTGTGGAGCGCCTTGAACAAGTCGGCTTCCGAAAACCTCGACGCGGAGAAATCCATGAGCTCGGGGGCGGTGATTTTCACGCCGCCGCCTTTGCCGGTGATGTTCGCCCATCTGACCGCGGTATGGTTGCCGCATTCCTGGGGCATGACATACGGCACATATAATTCATCAACATCGGCGGCATAGCGTCCGACCGGATAGCCGGCGTCACGGTCGCAGTAATTCTCCTGCGGACCGCGGCCGAACCATTCGATCCGGCGCAGCTCCAGCGGCAGTTCCAGCGTAACGCCGAGGCGCGGGATGTCTTCGAGTTCCCTGTCCACTTCAAAGGTATTGTCCACCTTGATTCTGCCGTCCGGCGTAACCGTGTAGCAATGGACGTGCTTCACTCCGCGCCCGGTCTTTTTGTTTTCGGAGCGCTGGGCAATGACCACCTGCACCGTATCCCCGCAGGCGGCTGCCTCCACCGACTGGGTGGTGACCGTCATTTCATTGAGTCCGGCGGCGAGCCATTTTTCCACGACTTTCTGCGATTTGCCGATATACGCCTTGATGCCGTCGTTGTCAGTCGGGGCGCGCCAGAGATTGACGCGCGGGCCGGACAGCAGCGTTTCCCTGCCTTTGAATTTCAAAGAACTGAGCGAACCCGATTTTTTGTCAAAGGCGATGCTGACGGAGTTACTGGAGATATTGATATATCTGGCGCTATCCGTAACTTCCAGTCCGGCCGTTTTAACCGGCGCGGGTTTCGCGGCGGCTCCGGCATAGGGCATCCTGAACTGTTCCCAGGCGGTTTCATGCCCGGCGGCGGCCCATACGGTCTTTTTCGCCAGCGTGAAACGGACGTTCAGAAAACATTCCTGTCCCGGTTTCATTTCCGGTTTCCGCACCGGAATCCGGATTTCCTCCGATTTGCGCGGCGCGGTGGTCAGCGCCGGCAGTCTGCCGTGCTGGACGGTGACGCCGTCAACCTGGAGTTCCCAGGCAATGTTGAATTTTTCCAGTGTGGTGAAATATTCCTTATTGGTGACTTTGATTCTGCCGCAATTCAGGTCAACGGCTTCGAGTTTTACCGGCTGGGCGAGTTTCTTGAACTCATACATGGCCGGATGCGGGGTGCGGTCCGGCCAGACCAGTCCGTCTGCGCAGAAATTATGGTCGTTGGGTTCGTCGCCGAAATCGCCGCCGTAAGCCCAGTATTCGCGGCCCTTCTTGTCTGTCTGTCTGATGCCGTGATCGATCCATTCCCAGATGAATCCGCCCTGGAGTCCGTGGTATTTGTCAAAGGCGGCGAAGTAATCCTTCAAACTGCCGTTGCTGTTGCCCATGGCATGGGAATATTCGCACATGATGAGCGGGCGGCGGTCTTTGGTGTTCTCCGCCCATTCGATGATTTTATCGATATGCGGATACATCGGGCAGATAATATCGGTAAGATGCGAGTTGTCATTCCAAACCTCTCCGCTGTAAAACGCATTGCGGCATGCGCCTTCATAATGAACCGGGCGCGACGGGTCGAAATGCCGGATCCAGCCGGCCATCGCGGCGTGGTTTTCGCCGGCGCCGGATTCGTTGCCCAGCGACCATTCGATCACGCAGGGGTGGTTTTTGTCGCGTTCGACCATGCGGACGGCACGGTCAAGAAACGAATTGGCCCACTGCGGATTCGTGCACAAATCCTGATAAAAAGCGTGATGTTCCAGGTTGGTTTCGTCAATCACGTACATGCCGTATTCGTCGCATAAATCATAAAATTCCGGGGCATTCGGATAGTGGCTGGTGCGGATGGCGTTGAAATTGAACCGCTTCATGGTTTCGAGGTCCCTGATCAACATTTCCAGCGGAACGGTTTTGCCCTGCTTATCATCGTGGTCGTGGCGGTTGACGCCCTTAATCAGCACCGGTTTGCCGTTGATCAGCAGTTCGCGGTCTTTCACTTCGACCCGGCGGAAGCCGAGGCGGCAGGCGGTGGCCTCCGCCGTTTTGCCGGACGGATCGACCAGCGACACGGTGAAGGTATACAGCGCCGGGTTCTCCGCGCTCCATTGCACCGGCGCGGGAATCACAGTTTCCAATAATACTTTCATTCTGCCGGGATCGGACGTCAGCGGATACCAGCCGCCGTCTCTCTGGACGCCGATTTCCTGCTCCAGCGGTTTCTCCAGCACGGGTTTGCCATCCGGCGAATAGAGACTGCAACTGAACTTCCAGCCTTTTTCCGGCTTTTGCGGAAAACCCGCCGCCAGATTCAGCTTCAGAACTCCATCCTGACATTTTTCGTCAAGCGTGGAGGAGGCAAACACGTCGCCGATAAATTCCCTGCCGGCGCTGTAAAGATAAACGCTGCGGGAAATGCCGGACATCCACCAGTGGTCCTGATCCTCAACGAAACTGGAATCCGACCATTTGACCACCATGACGGTAAGCTGGTTCCGCCCTTTAACGAGCCTGGCGGTGATATCAAATTCGGTGGCGGTCCGGGAGTCCTTGTTCGCGCCGGCCGCATGGCCGTTGACGTAAACGAAAAACAGTCCTTCCACACCGTCAAAATGCAGCACGGTGCGGCGCTGCGCCCAGCCGGCCGGAACGGTAAAGCTGCGGCGGTAAATGCCGGTCGGATTTTCCCGCGGCACATCCGGGGGCGGATTCGGCCAGGGCATCTGGACGTTGGTGTAATGCGGATAATCGTACCCCTGCATCTGCCAGCAGCCGGGAACCGCGATATTGTCCCAGGCGTTGTCTTTCAAATCGGGAGAACAGAAATTTTCCGGCGGATTTTCCGGGGTGGTCGTGTATTTGAATTTCCATTCGCCGTCCAGCGGCAGCACCCACGGCGAAAATTCTTTCTTTACCTTGCGCGCGGTTTTCTCATCGGAAAACGGAAACAGTGTGGCGCGGGGCGCCAGGCGGTGAATTCCGGGACAGTCCGGGCTTCTCCAGACCAGTTCCCGCAGTTGAGTAAAATCTTTCATGACTAACTTCTCCAAATAATAATATTTAACCCAGTTCGGGCGTATCGGTGAATTCCACCTGCTTTCCGCGCAGACCGTGCAGTTCGAAAACGACTATCTCATTAATGCCTTTTTTGAGCAGCGGCGCGGGCACGTACAATGTCTTTTGCGGCCCGATTTCCCAATAGCGGCCCAGATTGAAACCGTTGATCCAGCATGCGCCTTTATGACCGCCCGAAACTTTCAGGAAAGTATCACCGGCATTGTCAACTTCAAACGTTCCTTTATAAAATCCCGGATGGTTTTCGGGAATTTCATTCCTGCCGAAATTAAGTTTTTCCAGATTATCCAGCGGCAGTGTCCAGGTTTCCCAGTCGTACTGCTGCTGAAGGCAGATGCAAACTCCGCCGATGATGCCTTTATGCTCATATTTAAGCACAGGCGAATAATTGATCCGGCCCATATTCTCGACCAGGACGTCCAGTTGCGCGCCGCCCGCCGGGACGGATACCGGCAGCGACAGTTTCGCATCGTTGCGGCTGACGACGCCGATGAATCCGCCGTCAAGGAAAACCTGGCCGCGGTCATGCATCCCCATGAACATCAAGTTCGTTTCCGGGGCCGGTCCGCTCAGCCGGGTGCGATAGTGAATGAAGCCGAAATTCTGCCCGAAATGCTCCATCGGCTCCGGTTCCAGGGTCAGGCGTTTTCTGGAAAGGCGGTTCAGCGAGTCGAACAGTGACACGCATTCAGTCAGCTTGACTTTGCCGTAGGCCTTTTTGACTAACGGGGCCGGCGTGCCGAATTTTGCGTCAGGATTATATTTGGCAATGATTTTCTGATAGGCAAAATATTTATCCGTCGGATCGCCGCATTCGCCCAGCGGCGCGTCATAGTCGTAACTGGTTACGGTAGCCATATGTTTCTCTTCAACATTATTGGCGCCGCTCCAGAAGCCGAAGTTGGTGCCGCCGTGAAACATATAAAAATTGACCGATGCCCCTGCCGCCAGCATTTCATCGAGTGTTTTCGCCGCATCCGCTGTATTTCTGGTATGGTGCTCTTTGCCCCAGTGGTCGAACCATCCGTTCCAGAATTCCATGCAGAAATCGGGTCCTTCCGGACGGTATTCACGGGATTTCTTAAAAGCCTGCGCCGGATTGCTGCCGAAATTGACGGTCTGCAGCAGACCCGGCAGCGTTCCGCCCTGAAGGTAATGGTCGCCGGGGCCGTCGGAAGTAAAAAGCTGGACGTCAATGCCGTGACTGACCATCAGATCCCGGATATGCGCCAGATAGTTTTTATCTTCGCCGAAACTGCCGTATTCATTTTCCACCTGCATGGCGATGACCGGGCCGCCTTCAGTGCATTGCAGTTTTTTCAGCCGGGGAAGAATTTCGCCGTAAAAGCGGTCAACCGCTTTCAGGAACGGTTTATTCATACAGCGGAATTTGATGCCGTTCTTTTCCAGCAGCCAGGCGGGCATGCCGCCAAAATCCCATTCCGCGCAGATATACGGACCGGGGCGGACAATCACCATCAAGCCGAGCTTCCCCGCCGTCTGAATGAATTTTTCAAATTCCAGCATCCCGCTGAAATCGAATTTGCCTTCCCGCGGTTCGTGCAGATTCCAGCACATGTAAGTTTCAATCGTGTTCAGGCCGCATTGCCTGGCTTTGAGCAGGCGGTCCTCCCACAGCTCCGGCAGGACGCGGAAATAATGGATGGCTCCGGAAATAATCTGTTCCGGCTTGCCGTTTACCAGAAATTTCCCGTCTTTTACTTTAAAAGTCAACTTTTTCATATAATATCCGGGTATGATTATAAAAATGGTATTTGAATTTATTAAAATATAATGTTACTTTCCGGTTAAACAAATATTATTAATGGTAATGAAGATATGTTAAATGGTAAAAACATTCCATTTGTTCTGAAAAAGTGCAATGAAACCGCGCACCGGTCCATGGGCGGAGCCGGTTCGCGGGAAGGGATCGGCGCCGGATTCATGTATAAAGGCGGTTTGGCGGTTGACAACGTCAATCTGCGTTTTCCGCGTTATGTGCTGGTGGTGGTACTGGAAGGCCGCGGATATTATGTTGATGATCATGGTGAGAAATATCCGCTGGGGCCGGGCAGTTGTTTTCAGCGTCTCCCGCTGAAAAGTCATTCCAACTACATCGCTCCGGACAGTGAATGGAACGAGTTTTATCTGGAAACGGGGCCGCTGCTGTATCAGGCATTGAGCTCCATGCTGATCATCCGCGCCGGTTCGCCGGTTTCCTCGCTGCCGGTGGACAACGAACTGAAATGGCAGGTGTGGGATTTCGTCCAGGCGCTGAAAACCGCGGATGAAGAGAAGCTGCCCGAGCTGGTTTCACAGTGTGTGGGGTTGCTGGGCGAATGTCACCGCCGGATGCACGCGCCGCCTGAAGCGAAAGACCGGCTGCTGCTGTTTGAGGAGGCTTGCCGGGTGCTGGGCAGCGATTTTGACCAGCCCTGCGATCTGAATAAATTCTGCCGGAAACACGGAGTCGGTTACGAGTATTTCAGAAAAATGTTCAAAGCGCGCTGCGGAATATCGCCGTGGCAGTACCGGGTGCGGCGGCGGCTGGACCTGGCCTGCGGAATGCTGGGCCGTCCGGATCTTCCGGTCGCGGAAATCGCGGCGCAACTGGGCTACTCTTCGCCGTATGAATTTTCCGCTCAATTCAAACGATATATCGGAACCCCGCCGCTGCATTTCCGCAAAGGGAAACGGGATTAGCACAATGCAGGATTGCTTTTTGAGGCTATTGCAAGTATTATAAGCCCGGACAGAAACAAAAAAGGAGCTTGGGGTTATGCGCAAATCAAATTTTGCAGTTTTTTTCATAGTTATAGCCATCCTCGGACTTATTGTCTTTGCGGCGCTTTATTTCAGCCACCAGCAGAAAAATGATAAAGACGCCGATGCGTCGCTGCTGGAGAAAGACGGCAAGACCGCCGTAGTTATTCAGCCGGAAAAGGCCCTTGAAATGTTGAAAGCCGGAAACCGGCGCTATGTGACGGAAAACCGGATGAAAGATCCGGGCGTCAGCCGGGACGTGCGCAGGATACTGCTGAAAGGCCAGGCCCCTTTCGCCACGATTCTTTCCTGTTCGGATTCACGTTTTCCGCCGGAAGTATTTTTCGACGCCGGCCTGGGACAACTGTTTGTCGTGCGCAATGCCGGCAATCAGTTATCCTCCGACACTCTCGGCAGCATGGAATACGCTTCGCTGTTTTCCACCAGCCGGCTGATCGTGGTCATGGGGCACCAGTCCTGCGGCGCCGTCACGGAAGCGGTAAGGCTTATGCGCCAGCCCGGGCAGAACGTGACGCCCGCGATTAATTCCCTGGTTTGCAACTTGATACCGGCAGTGCTGATTGCCGGAAAACAGGACGTCAACATCTCCGAAGAAAAACTGATTAACGATGCTGCCAGGGAACATGTACGGCAGGTCTGCCGGGCAATTCTGCAAAGCAGCGAACCGCTTAAAAAGATGGCGGCAACCGGCAAACTGAAAATTACCGGGGCCTATGCAGACCTGGAAAGCGGGAAAGTAGAGTTCTTTCAGCCGTAAAACAGATGCTATTGTTTAACCGCTGATTTGGATTTTACATTTTGCGGGGAATGTTCAGCTTCCTCGGTTCCCTGATTTTCTATCATGTCCGGAATTGCCGCTTCATCCGGTTCCTTGCCGCCGGACACTTCCTCGGCGCCGACAAACAGCGGCGGAATATTACGGGAAATACTGCCTGCCGCAGATCCGCTTTTCTTTACCTGGGTTGCCGGACTGAGTTCCCGTAGGAACGAACTTTGAAAGTCGGACGGAACGGGCGGAGGAGGAGTATTCTGCGTAGCTGCACTGCCGGCATTTGCATTGCCGGTCATCCCCCGATCGCTTGCGGCGAACGGATTGATATTTCCGCTGCGGCCATTATAGAACAGATGGCTGCCCGGGAAAAAATCGGGCTCGGAGGTTTGACGCTGCTCCTGTTGCTGGCTGCGGTAATCCCAGGCGAAAATATCGTCACTGTCCCATGATTTATCCGATGAACGGGTATTTGTTTCAGCATTGGTTTTAGCTTTGATTAAATTTTGCATGTTGGATATTCCCAGCCCGCATACAAAAATCAATCCCATGAAAACAACCAGAATGGCGATCATGCAGACGCACATCTCAATGACTGCCTGGCCCGCCTGCGAATGTTTACTTTTATTCATGGATTTATGCTAATTTCCTGCAATAAGTTTAAGGTGCTGCCACGGAACTGCCGGTGGCCGGATAATAGACTTGATTGGCGGGATATTGCAAATTGATATTCGCTTTGATGCCGAAAAGCATCCCGAAGGTCTGTTTCATGCCGTCCGCGGTATCCTGGTCCTGATATTTTCTCATGGTGAATATATTGGTGTCGGCGGTACCCTGGCTGCTGATCAGGTTGGCCGCACCCAGGAAATAGAATGCATTTGAACCTGAACTTGCCAGGGGGATGTCTCTTAATTTGTTGTCTTCGGAAAAATCTGTGCGCAGAAGACTCATGATGCTGAACGGGGTCTGAAAAGCCTGATCCGGCTCGGTCGAATTGTAAATCATCTTGTCGTCCGGAGTGAATGCCAGTTCATCGCGGCGGCTGGTTTGACCGGACAGACGGTGCCCCTGGAATTCGTCCGCCGCCGGACTGGCATTGGCCTGGTCGCCGTAATCCCAGGCATATATGTTATAGCCCTGTCCGCCTTGATTACCCGCTCTGGAAACGGCTTCCGTGGCGGATTTGTTGCGGAGCAGAGTTTGAATGTTGGAAATGCCAATGCCGCCGACAATGACCAGCCCCAGAAAAACCGCCATGATGGCAATCAGGCCGACACACATCTCAACGATGGCCTGTCCCTGCTGCTGTTGTTTGTTCTTCATAGCTCACGCCTCCTTTATATTCTTCCCGGACCGGCTTTAGGCCCCTGGTAACCGGTAGTGCCGTATCCCGGTCCGCAGCGTTCCTGCTCATTAGTCCGTGCTTTGCCGCTTTTATCGGTAAGAATGTAAAAATTAAGGTTGTAGTATCTTAAATACGCGGGGTTGATTTTGTCCACAACGGTCTGATTATTGAGGTTCGAAGTGTAAGCCAGATCGTTAAAGATATAGACCTGCTGCAGCCATCCCGCCCCGTTTGGATTGGTGACGCTGTATTTATATGCGTCAGCAAAATAGGCGTTATTGGCGACGGAGCCGATGACATAGTTGTTATTGTACCCTTTTTTGCGGAAAGATTCGGTGTCAAGCTTCTGGACTGCCTGAAGATATAATTCCGACCCGGCCGGCGGCGCGACCGACGGCGTGTAAAGATCGTCCGCGGTTTTCAGCCAGATGATGAAGGCGCTTAACGGGTCGTCAGTGTTTTGCAGCGTATTGACATTGTCGGCAAACATGGCGATCGGAAACAGCGCAACATTATTAAATGCCGGAAGGACGATTTGCGCGTCCGTGGGCTTCATTTTACTGCCGCTTGCTCCAAGCTCCCCGATAGTCCTGGCGACTACCCCGGCTGGATAGCCGTCCTGGGAGGAGTCATTGCCCACCGGAACCCCTTTGTTGATAATCGTATCGCTTCTGGTCCGGACGGGAGAAGGGGCGCTGCCTTTCAGCGAGGCAGTCGCCTCCGCCGTCGCGTCCCCGGCATTTTTCGGCGCATCCATTTTTGATTCGAAACTATTGACCAGATTAATGGTCTGGCTGCATTCGGCATAAGCCACCGCGCCGTCATAATTTACATTTGATTTAATGTCGCCGCTCAGATAGCCGCCGTTCGATCTGTTCCAGTAACTGCCGATATAGTCCATTCTGGCGGAACCCCAACTGCTGTCATAAATGCACCAGGTGATTGGAGTAAGATCACCATTCAGCCAATCCTGACCGGGATTGCTGCCAAATGCCTTATTCAAGTAATAATCCCAGGAAGTAGCCTGTCCGGCCTGGTTATAATAGGAACCAACGCCGCTGTCCGCATCGTCCTTGGCAAAGGCTATTCCAAGAGTGTATATTTCACTTTGACCGGTAAAATTCGGGTTGTCGTATTGAATCTTCTGCCACCACTTGCCGGACCAGTAGGAATCGGGCTGCTTGATCAGGGAGCGCAACGGCATATAACACCACCACTCGCCTAATATCGCATTATAAAACACGCGGTCCTTGAACGCGTAAGGCGTGACCCGTTCAATGCCGATGCGGACATTGGGCCGCACCACGACCCCCTGATCGATTACAGACTTCAACATGCCACGGTAATCATCCCACCATCCCGGATAGCGGCCGTCGATGCCGCTGCGGTATGCGTCACCGTAGCGCAATTGCCCCGTGGGAGTGTTGATGTCCAGATTATTATAATAGTTAAGGGTGTCAAACTGCACCTGCTTGAGCACATTGTTCGTGGAACCGGTCCCGGATGATGACTGTTTCTGATAATCATAAATGTTCACGCCGTTGTTCTTGGCCGCCTGCTGGGCGGCCCCGAACGCGATAACCGGGCCGGCAAAGGCCATTCTCGTCTGCATTTGAGTTATAATTTTACAGGCATCCACTGCTTGTTCAGGCGGCAGCTTGGTTTGCAAAGAACCGGACGGAACATAGGTCTGCAACGCATTACAGGCTTTGATCAAGTTCAATTCGCCGATCAGGTTCAGGCTTTCCTTCTGCCACTGCGCCGCGGAAAGCGCGGCGGCCTGGTTCGCCGTCTCAATTTTTATTTTGGAACGGATAACGTTTTGCAGATCGAAGAGGAACAAAATACCCAGCATCAGGATAACCATGATAATTACGGCTATCACCACTACCTGACCTTTACTGTCTGAATTGATCTGTTTCATTAACGGTCCAAATAATTTAACGAATGATTGTACATATCGGATGTCCCGGCGGGAATATCCACTTTTTTCACATCATTGACAAAAACCGAAACCGCAGGGTCCAGCAGCGGCATGTTGAGAACGCTGACCGTGGCTGTAATCGTCGGAGTCATGTTGCTTCCCAGCGGGATATACAGCACCGGAGTGGTGCTGCCCGCGCCGTAAACCCAGTATTCGTAGTTTATCGTGGAATCGGAGTTGACCATGTAGTTTTGCGCACGGAGGGCGAGCTGTCTCCGGTAAGCGTCGAGATTAATGCTGCCGTTCGCACCCCGGTACTGGTCCTGCAGCGGCTCCTTGTCGGAACCGGTATCCTGGCCGGAGGCCGCTATCGCCGCAACCCGGGCGGCGTTGACGATAATGGTATCGGCAAAGCCATACGCGCGGGCCTTGGCCGCGTAAAAAGATGAATATTCGCAGACCATCTTGGCCATAGTCCATTGAAAAATCTGGAGCAGTCCGAACAGCACCAGGCAAAGCAGCAGCAGACAGACCATTGATTCCACGATTGTCGCTCCGCGCTGGTTCATCCTGCCTCCTGCCGGCTGATAACGTCTTTAAATTAAAAAAACTTGCTTTATATATATTAACGTTTTATTGAGATAAATCAATGCATGACTTCACGGATAGAATAAACGAAACTTGAAAATTGCGCAAAGTTCAAGCAAGGCGGTAATGGTGAATGGAAGTTTACACCGGATAACGCAAACCGGCATTTATAAAAAAAGCTCCTTTTTTCCGGATGCCTATTGACTTTTAATTATACAAGCATGTACAATTATATCAGTACATAAAATTACAGGTGAATACGATGCGGGAGCCGGTCAAGAGGCTGAAACTGTACGAAACGATGAAATCGGATATTGCGTCCGGTGTCTACTCGCCCGGCGCGTTTCTGCCGAACGAGTTTGAACTGGCGGATAAGTATGGCTATTCCCGCGGTACGGTACGCTCCACGCTGGCCATGCTTGAAGATGACAAACTGGTGGAGCTGCTCAAGGGCAAAAGACGCCGGCTATGTCCGGCCAAGGTCGAAAAAGCCAAAGTCCCGCTGACCTTCCTGCTGCCCTGCGCCGATTTTATCAGCGAAACATTTCCGCATGTGGCCGCACAGGTTTCCCGCCGGATACTCAAAGGGGTGTCACAAATTGCTTTTGACCATAATTACCGGCTGGAGACTGTGGCGGTGTCTCCGACCAATAATGCGCATGAAATTGACTGGCGGAAGCTGGATTTTGTCAATGCGGACAGTATGCTGGTAGTAATCGGCTACTGGTACCGCGACTTGTTCCCGCTGCTTTCTAAAAGCGGCTGCCGGGTATCCTTCATCGAAAACCAGGCATACGATTTTAATGTTTATGCCGATTACCTTAAGAAATGGTACGTACTAACCATAGACCGCATCAGCACAACCGAGTCAGCCGTAAAACTGCTGGCGGAACGCGGCTGCCGGCGGATTGCACTGACATACGATGACATTACAGAAAAAGACCATCCGGTACTGCGCGGTTATGAATCCGGACTGGCGAAATGCGGACTCAGCTATGCTGCCTGGCTGGATACATTTACCGCCAATAATGAAACTATCGCCGGAATCATCGCCGGTTTCTATGAAAAGAATAAATTTGACGCATTGCTGCTGGACCCGCATCTGGTTTTCAGACTGCGAACGCGGTATTCACTGAATTCATGTCTCGGGCTGCCGGAAAACGTGAAAATCATGGCAACTGACGAAATCAGCTTCAACCAACAGGCGTTCCCTTCACTCTCAAGCACGGAGTTTCCGTATGAGGAAATAGGCCGGGTTGCCGCGCAGCGGTTACTGGAAGATAATTTCAGGGGGGGGCAGCAAATATTCAGCGCCCGGATCATTGAACGCGAGTCTACCATGCATGAAAATGAAAGATTATCATTGTTAACAACAGTTTAGAAAGGCCGACAGATAATTTCTGCACACAATCAAAATAAACTTTAATTAATAACCTGAAAAGGAAAAGTATCATGAGAAAACCAAACAACAATTTTACGCTCATCGAACTCCTCGTGGTGATCGCGATCATCGCGATTTTGGCCTCAATGCTGCTGCCGGCTCTTAACAAAGCCCGCCAGAAAGGCTATGCGATTAAATGCACGAATAATCTGAAAAATATTGGCGTTGGCTTAATCAGTTATACGGCGGACTCCAATGATTTCACGATGCCGGCCAACGGCGGAGGAATCAATACCTGGCCAACATACCTGATTCTGCTTAGGGAACTGCCCAATTATAAGGTATTCCACTGCCCTTCAGATACGAATCCGATAATGCTTGGCGGGATTTCTAACATTGCCCCGTGCAACAGCAGTAATTCGCAGACATTTCCGAATTCCTATGGTGCCAATACTCAGTTCATCCGTGGAACAAAATCTTTCAGATTAGTCAGACAACCTTCCACGGTCATTGTAACGATAGATGTAAATCACCAATTCCAAATAACTTACAATTCCCCATACCAGTGGCGCGCCAATGGATTGTATTCATTGCGTCATTCACAGTCAGAAAATATCCTCTGGGGCGATATGCATGGCAATGCCCAGCGTACTTCCCTGATTCCGGAAAGCACATGGCATGCTTCTTTATGGTGGGGCGCAAATCTGCCATAAATATTTTTCCCGGCAAACCAGTTAATTAACATAAGGAAATAAGGGTATGCTGCATACAAAGAAAGGGTTCGGCGTCTTTAGGTTGCTTTTCATTATCTGCGCCGGAGTCAATCTTTGCGCAGCGGACAATGTAAAATTCAGCAGACAGGGGTGGTCGCTTTATCCCAAAGGCGTCAATGTCAAATTTGAGGAAGATAATAAAATATCAGATGACGGCAGGACTTTCGGGAGACTGATAATTTCTGATATGTCTGTGAGTTTTTCAGTTTATACCAATGTCGTAATAAAAGAGAAAAGAAATTATAAAATTACTTTTTCCTATAAGCTGAAAGATATTCAAATATCAGACAGCAGCCAGCCGCGGATGCTCTTCAATTTCAACAGGAAAAACGGAAGTAACGGAAGCGCCGGCGCTTTAAAAATTCCATGGCATTTTGAGAATAAACCGGATGAGTGGCAAACCTTTTCAACAGAAATACAAAGCCCGGCAGAGACCTCAACATGCCAGTTTGTAATCATTGAGGCATCTAAAATAAAGGGGACTGTATGGTTCGGCGATTTTAAGCTTGAGGAAGTTAATGACGTCTTCGCGGTTTATAAAACAAAAGTTCCGCCTGTAATTGACGGTATACTGGATGATGAATGCTGGCAAAAGGCTGTTCCGCTGACAAATTTCTACCGCCCGGACAATAATGCGTCTCCGGCAAAAACTGCAACCGCCGTCTGCGTTTCATACGATGACAATAATTTCTATATCGCATTTAAAAATGATGAACCTGAAATGAATAAAATCATGAGCCAGGTAAAAAAACGGGATGGCGATGTATGGACAGATGACTGTAATGAAATCTTTTTAACAGCGCCCGACGGCAATACTTATCAATTCATAATAAACAGCATAAATGAGCGATGGGATGGAAAAATTTTCGTAAAAGTCCCCGGCGACCCTTACTCCTCTGACGCAAAGTGGAACGGAACATGGACCAGTGCAGCTTCTAAACAAAAAGATTCCTGGACGACGGAGATATGTATCCCAGTTTCAAATTTTCACGCGAGCATAACAGATGGCGGCAAATGGCACATCAATCTGGCAAGAGAACGCAAGGTCAATCCTGAATTAAGCCATTTCAATCGAGTTGCGGACAGTTTTAATAATGTTGCGAAATTTGCATCATTGAATTTTGCTGAAGATTCCGCCAGACTTACCCGCGGCAGTGAAACCGCAATCGAAGATCCATTGAAAATTACGCGAGTATCACCGAAATATAAGGAGGTACTGTCTAAAGCGCCAGGGAATTATATGACAGCGGTATGGGCTTCGGAATGTGTATTGGCATATTACCCGCCAATACTTAAAACTAAATACACCGCTGAATCATTCGCCCGGGAACAGGAGAATATCCTCGCCGAATATGGGCGGGCAGGTATTGTCGGCCCCCCTTTTCCGTGGCTTCCCTCTTATGTTGCAGGCGGAATGGAACTGGTTAAAAAAATACATGAAGCACATAAGCTGAAATACTGGTTTGCCCTGTTTTCTTCAGCTCAGGATAAAGAAGCTATTTCAAACGGCGCAAAGTATGTATCTAATGCTTCGGTTGACCCGAATGATCCTGAATATGAAAAAGTAATTGAGAATTATATTAAAAATTATTTTCCCCAAAACAAAGATAAACTGCCGTATATATCCTTTATAATTGGAAAAGATGAACCGATGAACAATACCTCTGAAGCCTATAGCATGACTTTAAATACAAAGAACAGGGATGCGCTTGCAAAGCTTGACGAAAAGATAAAAAAGGAATTCGGTTTTGGCAAATTTGGATTATACGACGCTTATGCAGGCAATAATGACCAGGCGGCAGCTCCTTTTAAGATGATAGCGTTCATGAAATGGTGGAACAACTCCTTTCAGGAGAACACAAAAATTCAAAGAGCGCTGGTTAAAGAATACGCCCCTGATATAACATTTATATCACATAATATGAACTGCGTGAAAGGAATAGGGAAGGAGGATGTTGCATTGCTCTCTCTTTCCACGGATTATGTTTCGGCCGACCCCTACCCGACGTCGGCGTTGTATAATTTTGGAAGAAGCCGAGCTCTGTATCACACCGGATTTTCATTTAAATTGATTAAAGATTTATCCGGCGGCAAACCGGCCTCCGGCTTTATTCAAGCGTTTCCATATTGCGGACGCAACCCGTCTCCGGCCGACATGCGGGAATGGGCATCTCAGGCGCTTAAAAATGGCGCAAATACTTTAAACTGGTTCTGTGTTTCAACCAACAACATTCCATTACGAGTTGCTTTGCCTGATGTATACAGAGAATTGCTGAGACTGGGCAATATAATCCATAGCATGAATAAAATTGATATCCCGCAGAAAACTGGAACGGCAATATTTTTTTCCAATTCCTCTTTCCTGGGCAACTTTGATGAAGCCGCCCATCCCTGGTACACGGTTTATTCCATACTGGGCGAAAATCTCAAAACATGGTTCCGCTTTATAAGTGACAGCAGCTTGAGACTGAAACTCGATGCTCTTGCGAATTATGATTTAGTATATATCCCGCAATTGAATTACTGTGACTCCGCGACCGCGGAAACACTGCTGCAATATGTAAAAGCTGGTGGACGACTGGTAATATTCGACCCTGAAGCCTTCTCCTGGAATGTTGATGGCACACGTCTTGATAAAATCCGCAATGAACTCATCGGCTGCATGCCGGGCAAAGCAGTAAACGCAAAAAATATAATAGCGTCCGTGGATTACTACGGATTGAAAAAAGGCGATGAACTGCCTCTAATGCCTGTAGCAAATAGAACCGGCCGCGGCAATATTCTTGCCTTTGAAATTGTTCCGCCGGAAAATGCCGCAGTCATAGCGGTATACCCGGATGGCCGCCCGTCCGCATTTGAACGTAAGGTCGGAAATGGCACTGTAGTATATTTTGCCGCCCAGCCATTCGGAAATTCCGAGTTGGCAATAAAAAATTCCAACTGGTCTGTTTTCATGAAAGGAATAGCACAACGGATTGGAGAAAAACTCGATCTCCCAATATGGGATTTCGAGCTGCCAGCGAAAGGTGGCGAAATAGAAGTGAAATATGTTCTTCCGCCTGACATAAAATAAGCCGTTTATAAAAAACAGTCCTGTCTCCGCCCGGTAATGGCCGGGAATCCATTACCCATATTATACGTCACATTTTAAAATCGCGCGGCATAATGGGGTGTCATGAAAGTCACGTGCTTTTCAGTAGAGAAAAACGACTCCTGACACGATTCGGCGGTTATGCCTGCCTCGGCGCGACTTCTTTGCAGGCCATCCGCCGGACGGTGCCGGAACTTGGCGAATATGGCATAGTGCTCGGTCTGGGCATTGTCGGCAATCTGGCGGCGCAACTGGCGCAGCTCAGCGATGCCAGAGTAATCGGCCGGGAAGGCTTTGCCTCCAGAATAAAAATTGCGAAAAAATGTGAAATCAGGAGCTTTGTCAATTTTAAAACTCAGAATCCAGTTGAAGAAATCAAAAAAATGCGGCTCCCTACGGTGCAGACTTCGCGATTTTCGCTTTCGGCGGCGAAGCCACTGCCGCGTTTGAATCCGTCAAATCCTGTATGAAAGTGTCCGCCGACACCCACGCCATGGGCAGGATCATCCTGGTCGGCGGCTGCAAAATCAATCTCGGCAGCGGTGCCTATTCCGGCAATCGGGACATCCGGGCGACCTCCAGGACCGGTGCCGGTTACAAGGATCACGCATTGCATGCCGTTGAAAGAGGTCGGCAAAGCGGCTGAACTGCTGATCGGTCATCCGGACCAAGCGTACTTATAATGTCTCATCAATACGGATAGAATAAACGAAACTTGAAAATTGCGCAAAGCGGCAGCACCGGGCCCAGTCAGCCAATTCCGGCAAAGAGCATATTAGCAGCCTTTGTGTGCCTTGTTATGCCTGTAATCGACATAAGCATAAGATGCCTTATTAAACTTTGCAAATTTACCGAATTTCATGGATCACTTTAAAAAAATGATTTTTTTTGCGGATGCCTATTGACTTTTAATCATACATCCATGTATGGTTATTACAGGCAGTAAAATTACAGGTGAATGATATGCGGGATCCGGTTAAAAGACTGAAACTGTATGACGCGATGAAGTCGGATATTTCATCCGGCGTCTATCTGTCCGGCGGATTTCTGCCGAATGAGTTTGAATTGGCAGAAAAATATGGTTATTCCCGCGACACGGTAAGATCAACGCTGGCAATGCTGGAAGACGATAAACTGGTCGAATTGCTTAAAGGCAAAGGACGCCGGATATGTCCGGCCAATGTCCAAAAAGTAAAATCCCCGCTGACTTTTTTGCTGCCGTGTGCTGATTTTATCAGCGAAACCACGCAGTTTTCCAATTCGTCGCATACCCGCCAGATGCTTAAAGGAGTATCGCAAGTCGCGTTTGAACATAACTGCCGGGTGCAGACGGTTCCGGTGTCTCCGACAAACTTTATACACGATATTGACTGGAAACAATTGGAATTCGTTGATAAGAACAGCCTGGTAGTGATATCGAGTTTCTGGTATTATGATTTGTTTCCGCTTTTTAAAGAACGCAGATGCCGGGTGGCATTGCTCGACGGTCAAACTTTTTGTTCCAAAGTCCATGCCGGTTATTTAAAAAACTGGTTTGTAATAAGTGTAGACCGCATCTGTGCGATAGAAACAGCGGTTGAACATCTGTTCAGGCAGGGATGCCGCCGGATTGCATTATTTCATCATCACATATCAGAACCGGAACATCCTGTCATGACGGGCTACCGCTCCGGATTGAGAAAAAGCGGACTGAAGTTTGCCGCCTGGCATGAACTTCCGGATGAAGATATGGAACTGGAAAAAGTGAAAAGCAGGTTGAAAGATTTTTATAAGAAATCCGGAGGGTTCGACAGTCTGATCATAGATCACAGATTGCGTCTGCACAATTTATATCAGGACCTCGGTCTGGCTGAAAATATCAAAATAGTGGTATCTGATGATACGGGCAATAATCAATGGGTTACTCCGCCGCTCACCAGCCTGATGTTTCCATACGAGGAAATCGGGCGAATCGCGGCACGGCATCTGCTGTCTCCTGATTTTTCGCCGGGCAGGCAAATGATCAGCGGCAGACTTATTGAGCGGGAATCAACTTCAGCATTTTCCGAAAAGGCATTATTTGTTTCAGTATAAATCAAAATCAGCAAAAGGAGTAATAAAATCGAAATTGAAAAGAACCAGGCGTCACTAAAGCCAAAATAACAAAAGGAGAAAAAAGCCATGAGAAAACGGAAAGAAAATTTTACACTCATAGAATTGCTCGTTGTGATAGCTATAATTGCTATTTTAGCCTCAATGCTGCTGCCGGCTTTGAACAAGGCGCGGGAACGCGGCAAATCTGCCGTTTGCTCCAATAACATGAAACAGATCGGGACATCACAGGCAATGTATTCCGTAGATTATCAGGAATGGATTGTACCAATGCGTGATGGGCTGGGGGTAGGTAAAGGACTGTGGTTTCAAAAGCTTTCCGGTGTTACCGATGGCGGAGTAAGATTTGCCGAAGGTTATGGACTTCAATATGTCGGCAACTACACTACTACTCGTGGCAATATGGTCTGCCCGTCAGAACCCAAACCCATAGGGGCGGGCGCTGGTAAATATGGCTATACGCACTATGCTGTCAACGCCTATTTGCTTGGAAGCGTGGGACATCCAACATGGTGGGCACATAAACTTTCATCTGTAAAGCGCCCTGGCATAGTGATTTTTGGAGGAGACTCGAAAAATGACACCAGCTATCATGCCAGTGTTTACGATCATTTTGCTTATCGTCACGATATTGCCGACCAGCGGCCGGACTGTTCCTATTCTTGCGCTTCAACAAGAGGCAAGGCCAAACTGTTATTTATTGATAGCCATGTACAGGAAAACACGGCGGCGCAAATGTACCAAATGCCTAACGACGCCGGCGCTAAAAATGTATATGAATACGGATTGACAGCAGGATTCGGTTATCCTAACAGCGGAGTAAAATTCTAAGTAAGTATTTTAAAGAATAAATAGCCTGTTGTCCTGGTTAAGTAATCAAAATGATATTGAGAAATTCCTCCTGATTAAACAGAGAAACTATTTTTCTGGAAGCAAATGTCATTATAGAAGTTTAGTGAATACTGCTTAGCCAAGTTTTGCAGTTCATAGAGAAACTGAAAAACATGTACTGAAATATGATATATTAACCATAAAGAAGCCGCTAATTTTCAAGGAGCAGCATAGATGAATCCAGGAATGTACGATATCAACCGCACCGAGTTTAAAAAAGAAATTGGAATTATGCTTGGCAACGGCGAAATGGGCGGACTTGCCAGAAATGACGGATTGGGGGTTGATGAAATCTGGTTCTCCGATTACTGGCGCGATCCGGCATGCCGCTCTTCTCTGGCCGGCTTTCACCTGTCTGCGCCTGAATACAATTCTGAACAGCTATCACAGCGTCATTACCGGCAATCGTTATCGCTGCGGGACGGGGTTCTGCTTACAAAATCCGGCGGCGTGGATTCCTGCGGAAACGGTTTCGAATGCGAAATGTTCTTATCGGCAGACAATCCCCATTTGATGGTGATACAGCTCAGCAATACAAGCAAAAAAAGCGCCGAATGGGAAATCAATTTTGCGAAAAATCATGTCAGTGCGAAATTTAATGGAAAAAGTAATTTAATGACTCTTGTGTATGAAACAAAGGCTGATTACATGTCGCTGCCATTCAGCAGAGTGGTCTGGACCATATGCTCCAATATGCCGCTTCTATCTTTCAATGAGAATTCAGCATCGATCAGATTAAAACCCGGCGAGAAACTTGTTCTTTTGAACAGTATTGCAACCAGTTTTGACGGTGCCGATTATGAAGCCATCGGCAGACAAGTGTCAAAAAATAGAGAGAAATATGATTTTTTGAAAGAGCGGCATGTTCAGAAATGGAGGGCGGACTGGGACAGATTTGAGATTGAAATACCGCAGGGGCAATATGCTGAAGTCTTTTACAGATCTGTTTATTATATGTTCTGTGTGACCGGAATGAACAGATATCTGCAAGGCGAATGTCATTTTTCCGACCCGGCATGGAATATGCAGCCGTTCTCGATTGGAACGCCTTCATGGTCCGCCATGGCCCTCGCGGTTTTAAATCACGAAGAGAGAGCGGTGAAGATTCTGAATAATTTCTATATGGTTGATGCGCTTAAAGTTAATGCGCAACATTATCTGACTGCTCTCGGGAAAGTGCATCCGTTTTTCGGGCGCAAAAGCGCCGTTGAACCATTTTGTTTCGCACACAAAGCGGATATGCGGGGAATTGAAACCGCTTATTCCTATGGCCGTCAACGGTATTTGGACGGCTATATGCCGGCGGTTTTTCACAATATCACCAAGCTTTCCGGAATTAAAAAAACACCGGACAGCATGACTTATCAAGTGCTGAGAGGATGCGCTGAATTTTGGCTTAGATTCGTTTACTGGGATGAAAAACTTAAAGCATATATGATTCCGCCTACGCTGGGAATTGATGAATATGCATTTGAAACTTCGAGCGCGTCCTCCGTCTTCGCCTGTGCCTGGGAACTTAAAATGTTCTCGCATTACACCCGCGAAATTGGAATAGATGAAGAAATGGGCAAAGAGGCTGCCTCAGTCGCAGAGAAACTCTACTGGCCGGAAAATCAGGAAAGATACCTTGACCATCTGAATGATGATGAAAAGCGCTCGACAGGGTCGTATCTTTGCATAAGATCTTTCTCGCTCCTGGCATTTCCATTCTATGAAAATTTAAAAATGCTGGACAAGGCGAAAGCGTTTCGCACGCTTGACGCCACCCAGCAGAGAAACAGGCTTGGCGAAGGAAACTTCAATACGATGACAGTGAACCACTATGCTCTGACTGAAGCAGTCCTGGGACGCAAAGACAAGGCATATGAATTCTCCGGATATTCGGCGTTCAGGCGCATTGACGAATCCGGGGTGGCAATGGGAGAGGCATATAATGATATGTATTTATATTTTGCAACAGGATATACATCTTTCGTGCTTGCCGTCCTTAACATGATGCTTCAATCGTATGATGATACTATCTATCCTTTTCCGGCGATACCGACTGAGTGGAAAGATGTTTCTTTCAAAAATCTTCGAGCAGAAAGAGGAATTATGGTTTCCGGGAAAATGGAAAAATCCCGGATCGTTTATGTTTCATTTTCAAAAGACGGTAAGGAACTGTTGCGCCTGAATAAGGCCGTGCCGGTGAAAATAGTTGTGTCCGGAGATAATGTTGAATTAAAAGTTATCGGGAAAGATTAACGGATTAAGGTCAAAATAAATTGAAAGGGAGAAATATGAAATACTCAAAGTTTTTTGGTTTGGCGGCAGCAGTTGCAGCGTTAGTTTGTGCGGATGTGAACGCAGAGATGATCGTAAATCCGGACGACAACACGCTGTGGATTGAAAACGGCAGGGACATTAAAAACGGCTCGGCGGATGCCGGTGATGACTGGCGGGCAGGCGTAAAACTGCTGCCTGATCCGGCAGGCGAAGGATTTATTATAGACTCGAATTCCGATGCGGATAAACAGTGCAGCTCCGGACGTTACGTCAAAGTGGCCCCGGAATATTCGTGGCTGGTGTGGGAAATTACCGCAATCGCGCCGATTCCGGGCAAATACCTGGGACTGGCCATGCCAATGATGGTTGGTCCAATTTCTGAGTTTGCCGGAAATATTCCGACCGGGATATTTGTAAGAAACATCAATGACCGCGGCGGCGTGACTAAGGAAAACCTCTGCTTCCTGTCCATTTATGCTTATAATTCCAAAATAAATGTTAAATACATCAAAATGGTGAAAAAGCCGGATTATTGTGTGGAAATGAAGTCGGACACAGCGGCTAAAAAACAGAAAATAGAATTGGGCGACAATGTGACATTCAAAGTCTGTTTGAAAGAACCGGCGGAAGACGTGTCGCTGCGCTTCCATCATGTCTACACCATGCCTCAACTTAACGTCAACGGCGAACAGGCGGTACAGTTGAAAGCGGAGGACGGCTCGGATGGCAAGATTTGGAGCGCGACTGTTCCGTTGAAATCCATTTCCGGGGATTATAAATTACTTAGAGCTTATCTACTAATAATTGACTTTTGCTGAACTCGGATGTATATTATTCCCGGTAAACTTAAAAACGACATACCGGGAGGCAGGCATGGTGATGAAGCGATTAAAAACTTGGGAAAT
>Ga0172379_10002393_pt1 | contig 33317 bp, 29 predicted proteins | sample GrowelOW334metaG_FD_119756 | JGI IMG/M metagenome (GOLD analysis project Ga0172379, IMG submission 119756) | Groundwater microbial communities from an aquifer near a municipal landfill in Southern Ontario, Canada - Groundwater well OW334 metaG | ecosystem: Environmental > Aquatic > Deep...
CTTACTAATGTTTTTTTAGCGATTTTTAAATTGCATCCAGCCTCTTTTAATGATTTTCTTAAGCTAAACATATCCTTTGAAGGGACCTTATTAAAATCAACAAAAATTACTGATTTTTGTTCTGCAACTTTCTCTTTTATGCTATCTATTTGTTTTGTTTTTTGTTCTTTTGTTAATGCCATTATTTTATTTTTTTAATAAAAAAATCTGTGCTTTCCACAGACAATTCGACCCCGCTAAGCGGAGGGTTTTTGCCTCGATGGGACTTCTTCCTTCGACAAGGACGTTCGGCTGAGCTCAGTCGAAGCCCTCAGGATGCCCATTGTCTGTGGCTTATTAATTGTATATTATATCTTAATCTATCTTGTTCTATATGTCAAGCCTTTAAAACTACCTGCCAAGATACATCTTTGCAGCTGCATTATGCTCTTCTAATGTTTTGCTGAAAATTGTTCTGCCATCTGCTAAATAATACCAATAATCTGTTTGACTTGGATAAATAGCAGCTATTATTGAGTTTATACCAGGGTTTGAAATTGGACCTTTTGGCAAACCCTTATATTTATAAGTATTATATGGCGAATCTATTTTAGTGTCTTTTATTGTAGCGCTTGGATCACTTTTGCCAGTAATATAGTTGATTGTTGCATCTAATTGTAATGGCATTCCAACTGCCATTCTTTTCCACAAAATTCCAGAAACAATTTTCTTATCATCAAATGTCCTAACTTCCTTTTCAATTAATGAAGCCATTATAACTACATCAAAAATTGATTTTCTCTGATTTTTTATTTCAGTTCTCAAATTAAGCGTTAGTTTCTTATCAAAGTTTGACAACATGGTATTTAACATCTCCTCACAACTTTCTCCTTTGGCAATTTGATAAGTATCTGGAAAAAGATACCCTTCAATGCTCTCATTTTCTGGTTTATCTTGTAAAAAATCGAATTCACTTGAATAGTCTTTCTGCGTCAAAGAAATAAAATAATCTTGCTGGCAAATATTTTTTGATTCTAAATATTTACCAATATCATTTACATCCCAACCTTCTAAGATTATGGCTTCATCTTTAATTACGTCTCCTTGCTCCATTTTTTTTGCGATTTGAGAAATAGACATTTTAGGAGATAAATTATATTCTCCTGCTTGCAGACTAGAGTGTCTCAAAGTTGCTATAACATAAAATCTAAAAAAATAATTGTTTCTAATTATTCCTAATTTTTGCAAGTCTTTTGCAATTTCGTCATCGCCCCACCCTTTCTGCGCTGTAAAAATAATAGTTTCGTGAGAGCTAGGATTTATTGGAACGTAGATTTCAAAGCATACAAAAATAAATACCAATGCCAAAAGCATTGTTATGATTGATGAAACTATTTTCAAAAATTTTAGACTTATTTTTGAAAAATCTTTGTTTTTTAACCAATTTTTTCTTATCATAATAATTTTCCTTGTCTCAATGCTTTAGAAACAATTGCTGATTTTTCTTCACCTGTTTTTGTCAAAATAAAATAGGTCTTTGGGTCCCCAATGACTAACTTCTCATTGCGAAGCGCTCGCAATGGCCTGTCTAATTTTCTAGAATCTGGCCAAATTGGGTATCTTGTGAAGCGGAGTGTGTCTGGAAACAGAGTAAAACACTCTTTCACTAACCTCTCAAAACTGCACTGCTCATTGTTTGAAATTACAGAATGTATGCAAAACAAAATTAAATCATTAACAGTCCCGACTTTACCGAGGATCCTCGACTTCGTCGGGAAAAAATTTGAACTTTTGCTGTTTTTATTCTTCATTGTCTTTTAGCAGGGGCGCTGGGAATCGAACCCAGACCAACGGTTTTGGAGACCGATATGATACCATTTCACCACGCCCCTATATTTAACAAATATATCATAAATAATGCAGTTTTTCAATAAAAAACCGCGTGTAATCGGATTTTTATCATATACTCTGCACAAATATACTATCTATTTTCTGTGGTTAGATTTGAGATTAAAATTTGATTTAAAGCGGCCTGCGTCAGCAACCCAACATTTCCTGTCTGTCTGATATTATTGGCTTTTTGAAAATTCTTAACAGCTGAAACTGTGGCAGAATCATAGTTGCCGTTCGGCGTTTCTGATAAAAACCCTTGTTCTGAAAGTATTTTTTGAAGCTGCAATACATCGTCTCCGCTGGCGCCGGGGCCTAAAATGCGAGAAAAAACATAAATTATTAACTCGCCTTCTATATTGTTTTGATTGAACGTCGACTTATCAATTAAAGATTCTTCATTGGTTGGTTCTCTCAATTGTAATTCTTTTAACACCGCTTGATAATTTTTTTCATCAAATCTAAGAACGTTTCCGGTAGCATTTGGCCCTGTTTTTTCCACTAAAAACACATAATTATAAAATATAAAACTACCTATAATAAAGTCTATAAAAACAAAAAATAAAATAAGCGAAAATGCGTGTAATCCTAAAGTCCACATGATTTTTTTCATCTTCTCAATTAATGTTTTTAATATATTAGATGTGGATTTCATTTTTTGATAAAAGTTTTTATTGTAAATGTAGCTTCAACATTTCTAGAAGAATAGTCTTCGGCAATATTGTTAATTTGTGTGGTTTGACCTGAATTTTGGATAGAATTTTGATCTGAATTATGAATAGTTAAACTTTCAATTTCAATTGGATAAGGGCCTAACTCTATCTCTTTTGTAAAATTTAATACATTAGAAAAATTTCCTTTAGAAATAAATCGTAAGGTAATAAATTGCTGGGAACTTGAATTTGGAGAAAGCGCGGGCAAAGAAATTTGTGAAGTTATTTGAGAGTTGGATGCCGTGTTTTCTAAAAATTTTATAAAATCAACAGGATTATTTGGATCAACAAATAATTGATCTATTTTTTCTAGGTCTGGCTTATAAGTTTCGTAATTATTTTCAAAATTATTTGTTTCATTTATCTGAGCTTCTAAATCAACTATATTATTCCTTGCCGAAATTAAATCTTCTGAATTTTTTTTAATTTCTTTGGTAATCTGCCAAATGAAAAAAACAATCAAAAACAAAAATAATAAAGTAAAAATCAATAAAGTTGTATAAATTCTATTTTTGTTTTTCATTTTGGTTAATCTCAAATGTTAAAGAAAATTTAACGTTTTTAGGACTTACCCAACTTTCAGCAGAGAAATAAGGGTTTTTTATTTTTTCGTTCACCTCAATATCTTTTTTAAAGATAAGCAAATTATCTCTTTTATCACTAGTGCCAGAAACGCTCACTTTTACCATTCCATTTTTATCCCTGTTTAAAGAAAAATCTGTTAGGTATAGGTCTTTAGGGGTTGGGACACTTGTTATAATGTTTAAAGCTTGATTAAAATATATTTCTTTTTTATAGAAAGAACCAAGCTGGGCTAATATTATATTATATTTTTTGATAATGCTGTTTGAATTCATAAAGTCAGGAGTTTGGTTTATCTGCTTGTTCTGTTCTAAAAGATTTTTTTGATAGTCAGTTTCTGCTAAAATATAGAACTTTATCGATAATAGAATTAAAGTCAAACATATTAGAGAAACTAAAAATACTATCCCAAAAATTATGGCTAATTTTTCTTTTTTTTCTGAAAGCAACTTTTGTTTTTCTATTGGTGGTAGAAGATTTATCATGTGTTTGATTTTCAGTTTTTATCTGTTTCTCTCAAAGCCAACCCTATAGCAGCTGTGAAAGATATTAAGTTTTTATCCATGATGGTTCTGGCTTTCTTAATTAAAAGATTTGCTGAAGGATCACCAAGCTTCACCGTGGTCTCTAATTTTTCAGACATAAATTCGGTTAATCCTTTTAGCTCTGCACCTCCTCCGCAGAGTAATATTTTTTCTGATTTTCTGTCAGGAAAAAGATATTCATAAGAAGAGTGATCTCGATAAAAATTCATGTATTTTTTAATTTGTCCTACCAAATCCTCTAAAATTGGCGTTATAATTTGTGAAACCTCTTTTTTATATTTATAAAATTTAACACTGCTTTTCCCACTTAAACCATATTCTATTTTTAGTTTTTCGGCTTTATAAAAATCTATTTTTAGAGATTCTGATATAGCTTTTGTCACCGATTGAGAAGAAATTGGTATAGAAGTAGTAAAACGCACAGAATTGCCAGAAAAAACAATGAAATCTGTATTGTTTCCTCCAAAATCGATTAAAATTAGCAACGAAGAATTAGTTTCTTTTTTTACCAAAGCTCGAGCTACAGCCTCTGACTCTACTTCAAGAGCCACAGGAATAAGACCAGCTTTTTTAATGCAAGAGATATAAGAATCAACTACTTTTTTTGGTGTAGCAACTATTAATACCTCAAGATAAGTAAAGTAATCTTTGATTGGGGGAATAACTTGAAAATCCAAATAAACTTCGTTAATTGATAGAGGAATATAGTTTTCTATTTCAAGTGGAACAGCTAATTTGAGCTCTTCTTCATCCATTTTCGGCATTCGAATAACCTGCAAAAAAGATTTCTCTTCTGGTAAAGAAGCAACAACATATTTTGTTTCCAATTTTTTTCCTTTGACTGTGTTATAAGCCAATTTTATGACTTTAACCAAAGCTGCCTCGTCTTTTATTACTCCATTTTCTATTATGCCTGGTGATATTGCTTCTTCATTATAAGAAGACAAACAAAAACTCTTACCTCTTTTTTTGAGCTTTACAATTTTTAAAGACAGATCATTTATATCCAAACCGAACGCTTCATATTTTAAATCTAAAAATCCCATTATTTTAATCCTATATAACAATTATATAATTTATAATTTTTTATGTAAAATACAACTGGCTCGATTACTTCTCTTGCCAGCTTGTCACTTCCCACGCAGCTCCTGGTCCTGAAGCAAAATAAATATTCACTATTCCGGTGCTATATTGGATACTAGAATTATTATTCATTATTATTCTGTATCCAGTAGCTTCTGTAACACTAACGTTATTGGAAAGTCTAAGACTTCCAGCAGTTGTATAAAAAACCGCTCCGGTTGAATTATTACTTACAACAATAGCTGAATCTGATGTGCTTGTTGAAATAAGCAAAATATAACTTCCGGTTTGTCCAGAACCAGAAAATACATCGTTATTTCCCATATTGATAGTGCCATCAGATATGAGCACTCCCCCCAAAGAACCGTAAGAACCATCTAGTCTTACATTAGTATTATTACCAAATGTAATATTTCCCTGCACATATACAACGCCAGTTAACGTAAGTATAGTATTATTGCTAAGATTTAAATTTCCTGTAATTTTAATTGGACCTAAGGTTTGACCACCACTAATACTCTTATTTCCTGGAAAAACTCCTCCTTCGGCCGCAGCATTTTTCCAGTCTTCAATTTGACTTTCTGGTATCGGCAAAGGTTGTTGCGAAATTTCCTCTGATTGTTCAGAAGTGGTGCCACTCACGGCGCAGTTATGTAAACCACCTGTTACATAAGTTAAATTTCCGTCAATAGTAGCAGATGAACAGCTATATGCAAGAACATCTCCTTTTACATAAACACCTTCAATACTGTTTCCATTACCAGAAATAACAACGTTATTATCAATAGTTCCAGATCCAGAAATATTCCCATTTGAAAAGACATTACCTATTACTTCGCTATTGCTACCCATTACAAGGCCTCCTGCGCCTGCTTGAATCCCATAATAGAAATTAATATTTTGGGTGTTGTCTAAACTGCAGATTGTTTCTATTTTCCTGATTATGTCGTTATTATCCGCTTGTGAGATTATGGTTTTAGATATTCCAATGTTGCTAGGAATTTCAACATTTACGGTTATATTGTTGACATCAAAATCATAAGAAAGGCTTGTTATTGATGGAGTTTTTTTTAAGCGTAATAATGCATCCTCTATTCCTGATTCAGCTGCATAATATGACTGAGTTGATTTAACATCATTAGTAATATTTTTTTGACCTAAACTAATTAAAAAATTCATAGTCAAGGCCATGCCCAACATAATTATCAATCCCAAAAAAGTAAACATAGAAACAACTTGTCCTTTTTGTCCCGATAAAATTTTTACAAAATTTTTCATTCTTAATAGCCTCTTAAAGAAGCTGTAGATGTTAAAGTTATCGAAGAAGGATTATTAGAATCTTGATAATTTACTGTTAAATTTACCTGCACCGAAGGATTGCCGCCCGTTGAAACCTGTGAAAATGTAAGGCTTGTCACCTGAACAGAATTTGAGGTTAAGGCAATAGAATCTTGAGATTCTTTTTTGAGACAAACGGCAGTTCCACATAGAAAAAAATCAATAAAAGTACTGTCTTCGCCACTAGGTAAATATCTAGATGTTTCTAATGAAAGCTGGTTTGTTGTGGTTGTAGGCGTATAAACACTTTTAGCCGACCTTATTTCATAGGTTATCTCATTTAAAACTCTTCTTGCGTTCTCCGACACTTCCATGTCAGCCTTTGTTTTCAAAATAGAATTACTCATTGCTAAAAAAGATGAGACTAAAGTTAGCAAAATTATAGAAAATATTGCAAGGGAAACTAAAATTTCTACAAGAGTAAAGCCTTTATCTTTATATTTGATATTTAAAAAGCTTTTAATCATTTTTCCAATTAGTAAGATATAGAACATCTTCAATTGTTTTATTAGACCAAGAAATTGTTATCGTAACCTTTATTGTGTCAGAATCGTTATGTGATAAATTATAAATTTGTTCAATATCATATGTGACAGGGTCGCGAGAAACTTTATCAAAAACAATTTTCCTTGTAAAAATACCCACCGTTTCTGTTCCTGAAACAAGCGACCATTCGTTCAAGCTATTAACTAAATGGTATGGATTGCCACTGCCCGTGTTGACTATGCCCAAACCACTTGTGGCCCATTGCGTTCCGTCACGGAAATTTCTTAAAGCCTCAAACTCCTCCTTTATTAAAGAGTCTGCCTGAGTTTCTTTTTGTATCGAGCTTGAAATATTTAATACTAAAAATGCTATGCCCAAAAGAATAACAAAAACAATAATAATAATGGCTATTGCTATTATTATCTCTAAAAGAGTAAACCCGTTTTCTTTTACGTTTTTAATCATTTAATTTAATGATTTATTTTATTGTAATTCAAAATCAGAAACATATGTAGACAAAGAATTTATGTCTGACCCATCTGCTGAATATTGAGCAAGATAACCAGAACTATCACCAGAAATTGTAACTTCAAGGCTTTTGTTATTATATCTTCCGTCTCTACGAATACTAAATAAAGTATTCGGATTATTCAACCCATGAGTTCTAATTTCAATTATTTGGTCTGAACCAGAAACATTCACAGTCCCCTGCCATTGCAACTCACCGGCCACCAAATATGAACTAATTTGAATTGTTTCTGTCTGACTGCCGTTAAAAGTTAACACTATATTTTCATTTTCAGTATTAATATTTCGACTGTAAACAAAATGTAAATGCCTTGAATCTGAAATCATATCATCGTCAGGCAAAACCTCGGGCAAACTAAAACTTATCGCGCCTGAACTAGCTACATAGATAGTTTTACTTTGGTTTGTTTCTGCTTTAATTCTTATAGAAACATCTCCAGAGTTTTCTGATGCGCCAGTTAATCTGTCAAAAACTATTTCATTTCCGCCACCTAAATTAATATCATAAAACTCCATTGTATCAGGCAAAGAAAAAGATGTTTCTCCTGATTCATAACTATCACCCTTAAATAATATATATTGATTTGGCGAAACCCCTGTATTTAAATAAACTCCATATTGGCTATTATTTTCAGATGAAAGAGTTTTGTTTTGAGCAAGCTTTAATACGCTTGCAAATTCTCGAGCGCTGTTATCTAAGTTAGAACTTTTATTAAAATAAAAAAAATTAGGAATAGTTACTACCATTAAAGCACTCAAAATTGCGATGACGATAATTAATTCAATTAAAGTAAAACCTGAATCGTTTTTTATTTTCATGTTATCCAATAGAGCTCAAACTTGAATACATCGGCCCTATTATAGAAACTGCGAAAACACCAACCACCAACCCAATAATAACCAATATAACTGGCTCAATTATTGTAGATAGATTTTCGGCCACATCAGACACTTCCTCTTCATAAAATTCTGCTAATTTTTTAAGAATCATAGAGGTTTTGCCTGTCTCCTCTCCAATTTCAATCATATCTATCACGCCATAAGGAAAAATATTTTGATAGGGTTTAAAACTGACAAATAATTTTTCTCCTTTTTCTACTCCTTTTGACGCACCACGAATAGCTTGCTTAAAATAAAAATTACTTACAGTTCCGGAGGTTATTTCTAATGATCTAATCAAAGGAACACCCGAAGCCAAAAGAGAACTTAAAGATCTGATTAATGAAGCTACATTGCTTTTTTTAACCAGTAAAGAAACAAATGGTATTCTCAATAAAAGGGTATCTAAAATAAATTTCCCTTGTTTTGTTTTTATTAGTATTAAAAAAACAGAAAATAAAATAAAAAATAATGCTAATGCAAAATACCAGTATTCCACAAAAAAATCTCCGGCACCCAATATTATCTTCGTGGTTAGGGGCAACTCCACATTTAGGCTTATAAAAAAACTATTAATTTTAGGAAGTATAAAAATCGACAAACCTATCCCGATAACTGCCATAAGGGACACTAATATAGAAGGATATATAAGTGCTTTTTGTATTTTAGAATTCATTTCTTTCTCTTTTTCCAACTGCAACGATAAAATCTTTAAAACGTCTTCCAGCGTTCCCGACTCCTCTCCTGACTGTATCATGCTTTGAAAAAGCTCAGAGAAAATATCAGAGTGTCTTTTAAAAGAATCTGCTAAATTTTTCCCTTTACTGATTTCTTGCCCAATATCTAATAGGGCTTCCTTCATCTTTTTACTTTTCGATTGGTTGGCAAGAATAGTAAAACCTTTAACAAGCGGCAATCCAGTCGAAACCATTATAGAAAGGTTTCTTGCCATGAACATTTTTTCTGCTACAGAAACCTTCCTAGAAAAAAGAGAAATGTTGAAATTATTCTTTTTCTTGTCTACTTTAGAATAAGCGGTAGCTAAAAACAACCCTTCTTCCCTTAAATTTCGGGCTAATTCTTTAATATCTTCTGCATCAGAAGTTCCTGTCTTTATTTGGCCGTCTAATGATTTTGCCGTATATGAAAAATTTACCATTATCTTAAAAATCTTATAATACTAATCCATGATTACGCGAAGCACTTCTTCTATTGAAGTTAAACCACGAGCTGCTTTGACAAACCCATCTTCGGCCATTGTTCTCATCCCATCTTTTGTAGCTTGTTTTGCAATCTCTGCTGTTGAAACTTTTTGGTTTGCCAAATTTTTTATTTCATCACTAACTGATAAAACTTCGAAAATTCCAATTCTGCCTTTATATCCAGACTGGGAATCTTTAGATGGCACGGGTTCGTAAAGCTCCAAATCTTTAATGGTTTCTTTTGGCTTTAATATTTTTTCTTCTTTCAAAATGTCAGCCATTCTCCCTAAATCGCAATACTTTCCTAAGTTCTCTAAATCTGTTGGTTTTAGTTTATATTTTTTCTTTTCACCAGAAAATTTTCTTACTAATCTTTGAGCTATAATTATATTCAAAGTTGAAGAAAGTAAAAATGGCTCCATTCCCATGTCAATTAAACGAGGAATAGCTCCTGCGGCTTCTGTAGTATGGAGAGTAGATAAAACTAAGTGGCCAGTTAAAGCAGCATTAACTGCAAGGTCAGCTGTTTCTCTGTCTCTAATTTCTCCAACCATAATAACGTTTGGGTCTTGTCTCACTAAAGACCTTAATCCGGCCGCAAAAGTTAAATCTATTTTTTCATTAACTTGCGTCTGATTAATTCTTGGCATCCTATATTCAATAGGATCTTCTATTGTAGATATATTTATATTAGGAGTATTTATAATCCCCATCATTGCGTAAAGCGTAGTTGTTTTTCCAGAACCAGTAGGACCTGTAATCAAAACCATTCCCGTAGTTTTCAGCAATGCATTGCGAACTTTTTCCAAAGCTTTTCCTGTAAAACCTAAACTTTCCAGTGTAGAAATGTCCGTATTTTCAGCCAATAACCTCATTACTATTTTTTCTCCATTTAAAACAGGCAAAACAGAAACCCTTATGGAATATTTAAAATCTTCTGTTTCAATTTTAAATCTGCCGTCTTGAGGCAATCTATGCTCATCAAGCTTCAAATTGGAAAGAACTTTTATTCTAGCCACAATGCCAGAAGCTGTGCTTATAGGCAAAGACATAACATCATGTAATATGCCGTCTATTCTATAACGGACAACTACTTCCTTCTCCAATGGTTCTATATGAACATCTGATGTTCTTTGCAAAATAGCATGTTTTAATATAGAATCCACAAGCCTGATTATCGAAACTTCTGCTGCCGCCTTTTGAAGTTCTTCTTTTCCACCCAAAGTCTGTTCTTCTTCTATGTGTTTAATTTCCCCTGTCTCACTATTCATAATGTCTCCAAATTCTGTTTCCAAACTTTCTTGATATTGAGACAAAGCATTTTTTATGCCTTCTGGTGTAGTTAATCTAATTAAAATTTTAAAAGAAGGAACTATCTTTTTTATAAATTCAATGGTTCTTAAATCCTCTGGGTCTAACATTGCAACTTCAAGAGTATTATCTTTTTTGCTAAAAGCAATTATGTTATGAGACCTGGCAATTTGTTCTGGAATTATTTTTAAAACATCCAAGGGCACACTTTCTTCCTCTAAATTTATAAAGGGAACTCCAAAAAGATATGCTATAATTTTTATCAATTCTTTTTCTAAAATCAAACCGCGAGACACTAAAACTTTGCCAAGATCTTTTTTAGATTTCTTGCTTTCTTCTTTAGCCTTTTCAAACTCTTCTTCGTTAATTAATCCAGCATCTAAAATAAATTTTTCTAATTTTTCGGGGTCAATCTTCATCTTAAATTTTAACCTATGGTTAATTTATTTTTTACTTTTTCAACAATATCATTAATTCGTAATTCAGATTTAATTAAATATTCAGCCCCTCCTAATTCTTCTATATCTTTTGTGTAATCAGCGTCTTGTATATTAGTTAAAAAAATAACTGACACATTTTCATCAGACTCTCTTATTTTCTTTATCATTTCAATACCATTTATTTTCGGCATTAAAATATCTGCAAGAATTAAATTTGGTTTTTCTTTCTCTGCTACACTTATCCCCTCTTCGCCGTCTTCTGCTGATACAATAAAAATTCCTTCATCGGCAAATTTTATTTTAAGTATAGAAAGAAAATCTTTATCATCTTCCACAACCAACACTTTTTGCTTGTGCCCCGCGGGGTAATTTTTTTCTTTAACCATAATTTCCAATTTTTTATTTTAATTAATTAATTATAACATTAATAGATAAAAAAACATCAAGCATTTATCCACAAAATATTTTTTGCAAAATTTATAAAAAAAGATCCCTGGACTGTACTACTTGTACTTATCAGTCCAGGGTCTGCCCTTGTCCTTTCATCAAGGGCCTGTTTCTACAACACGCATTTCGTTACGCGTTTCGTCAACTCGTCGTATTCATCGAGCACGATGCCCGTCCATTCCGAGATTTTGCGAATCGCCGGAAGGAGATTGGCACCCAACATGATGGAATGGTGGTGAAGTGGCAGCACCTGTGCCATCCAATCCTCGAAGGCCTCGGGGTCGGATACCTGGACGTAGAAATGCGTCCCGATCGTGTCATCGCCATCCACAATGGCGCCGTTGAAAGCGATAAAACGCGGATACCCATTGATGCCCGAACGTAGTTGGAGGAAGGTGACCTTGTCGCCAACGTTGCCAACCTTGCCGTTGAGCAACCCGGCACAACCGCGCGTTGTGGGAATAATCCAGCCCTGCTTGGCTTTGCATTCGCCACACACCAGGCACGGTGCGCCTTCGCCACAGTGCCAGAATAGGCTTTTGCCCGTCTCTTCGTCGAAACGGGTCAAATCCATGAAACATCCGACCGGATTTTCCATGCCGAGGGCAACGCCTTGAAGCACGGCGTTCGCCAACGCCCCGCCCCAGTCCGTCTCGCACGGGGCCATAATCCCGAGTTCAAACAGGAGCGCATTGACGCCGCACACCATGAACCGCAGATTCTCTTGGATTGAGGCCCAGCAGTTGATGGACACCGCGTTGCTTTCCTTAGCAACCAGAATTTCGAGGACGTACCCCAGCGCCAGCGCCGTGAGGCTGGCGGTGTCGGGGAAATCCTTCTCGACTTCGCTGTAATCGATCTTGCTCTTAATCCAGTCGAGCACCTCGCCAAACCATTCGGGCGGATTCGCGAGTCCTTCGACCAGCATCTTCTGGAAGTCCGCGCTGTCGAAGGTTTCGAACCGCATGTTGAACATCGCCTGCGTCCCATCCTTCGATGTTTGGATTCCGTAGAATGTCGGTTGATCGGCCCCGATTTGTACCCCGCGGACCGAATGCAGGGCACGCACGCCAGCGCAGACTTGCAGAAATCCGAACAGGCTTTTACGGAATTTCTCCGTGTCGATGGGCGATTTGCGGATATAAAACGGTACCCGTCCCATGCGCTTTGCCATTTCTTTGCGCATAGGCAGAATTCCGCAACCGTCATCCAGGTCGCGCTTACCGTCTTTATGAATGGGCGCTTCGTGGTGCACAAACGTGGCCACGGGGCAACCGATGGCGTCAACGACTCGACGCGCTAATTCCGCCGCGCTTTCTTCGTCGCCGTAATTCACGGGCATAATAATCAGCCCGTCCACGCCCTCGAAGAGCAGTTTGCTCGCGACCTTGTTGGTCACGCTGATTTGTCCCGCCCAAATCACCCCGTCGCCGTGTTCGGTGACTTCGTCGACGTTGACGAGTTCGATATTCGAGTGGGTCGCCAGCGCCAGTTTGAGCGCCGCGAATTGCTTCAAGCCCAGTTCGTAGTCAAAGACCTTGCGTATGGTCCCTACTACGCCAATCTTGACCTTGCCCGGCGCAACAGATTGGATTCGGGCCAACATTTCTACGATGTACTTCGGTAACTGCATGGCATGTCTCCTTAAACTAAACGATTCTATTCGCTTTCCCCCAGCGCATACATACGCCGGTTCCAAGTTAGCGAATTTTTACCACAACCACAACTGCAAAACCGCATATATTAACAAGACTGTAGCAAAACAGCCTTGAATGTTTTTAAAGGACAAACTAAACTTGTCTTATTAGTCTACCAGTTTTTATTTTTTTGTCAATAAATTATATAAACAAAAAACCCGAGTTATTAGCCCGGGCTTTTAAGTTTATTTTTTCCCTTCTTTGTGAGGCGTGTGTTTTCTGCAAGTAGAACAAAACTTTTTAAGCTCGAGTTTTTTCTCGGCCATTTCTTTTGTTTTTTTTGTAAAATAATTTGTTGTCTTGCAGGCACCACATTGTATTTTCGTAAATGGTTTTTTTGTTGCCACGGGTCTGCGAGCAAGCGAGCAGATTTGCTTCGAAATTTTAGCCCCGATATATCTATTGCATTGGGGGCTGAAATTTCGCTGAACACCTTGCTGTATTAATTTAATTTTTTTTCTGAGCCGATGGCCAGGATTGAACTGGCGACCTTTCCCTTACCATGGGAGTGCTCTACCACTGAGCTACATCGGCGCGATGCCCTTCGGCAAAGCTCAGGGCACTTTGACGCGGTCAAAGTGGGCGCGGTAGGACTTGCACCTACGAAGGGTAGAACCCGACAGATTTACAGTCTGTTGCCTTTGCTGCTCAGCCACACGCCCGTATATTTTTTACTTATAACACAATTTTTATTAATCTTCAATAACCTTGCCGTGACTTTTTTTCCATTCGTCAATTTTTTTGTGGTTACCCGATAATAAAACTTTAGGAACTTTCCAATTTACTCCTTTTTTAGGAGAAAAAATTTCGGGCCTTGTGTACTGCGCATATTCTAAAAATCCGCCCGATTTTGAAATTCTTTCTTTTAATAATTGCTCTTTACCAATAACTCCGGGAACCAATCTTGAGATTGTTTCAATGCAAACCATTGCCGGCAATTCCCCACCCATTAAATCGTAATCTCCAATTGAAACTTCCATGTCTGCAATTTTTTGGGCAACTCTTTCATCAACTCCTTCATATCTTCCGCAAATAAAAATTATTTGGTCTAATTTGGAAAGTTTATATGCTAATTTTTGAGTAAACTTTTTCCCCCGTGGTGTAAAAAGTATTACTTTTGATTTTATTTTTCCTCGGCTCGCCAAAGCTTTAGCGGAGGCGGCTTTACCTTGAACCTGCTTTATTGCCTTATAAATTGGCTCTGCCATTAAAACCATCCCTAATCCCCCGCCAAACGGCCTGCCATCAACTGTTTGATGTTTGCCTTTTGTAAATTTTCTTAAATTATGAAAATTTATTTTTATAAACTTTTTTTTCTGCGCACGCGCAATTAAGCTCTCGTTTATATAAGAGTTAAAAATTTCTGGAAAAATTGTTATCACGTCAAATTTAATCATTGACTAACTTACTCATTTATTATATTATATATTATCTCTTTGAAAATATAAGTTTACTTACGCCATAGAAATGGCGAGAGGAGGTTTTATGCCTTATCGTGATTACCGCAAGGAATCTGGAAAAAACAGGAAATGTTGGCACATCATCCCGACAGGTATTAGCGGGCTAACCGTCTGCGGCAAACCCACCCAAACAATGACACACTCGATTTGGACGGATGAACCGCCCGAGCTGTGGCCAGAAGGTCCACACAAGATATGTAAAAAGTGTGCGGGCAATAAATAAACCCAACGACCGCCATATGTTCTTCCCGGAACGGCATGGTACACCAATGTGCCATGCAATTTTTTTCCAAAAAATTTTAAAAACGACTAACAAAAAAGCGTTGATTTATATTAACGCTTTTTTGATTCTTTGTAAACGAGTTATACAACCCGTCTAAAATTACAGAGAAATATTGTCGATGTCGTCTGAAGAGACTGCTGGTCTTTCAGGTCTTGGAGCACGTCCGCCTTCTGGTTCCTCAATTTTGAGGTTAACTCTGGCGTGGTTCTTTAGTCCAACAATTCGGACTAAGTTCCTGATTGCCTTAGCTGTTGATCCTTCTCTTCCAATGATTTGGCCCATATCTTCTGGGTTAACTTTCAATGAAAGCAATACTCCCATTTCGTCAACTTTTCTTTCAACTTTGACGTCTTTAGGATTATCAACTAACTCTTTGACAATGTACTCAAGAAACTCTTTGTCATTATCTTTTGCCATTGCTTTGTCCCGCCGTAGCTTTATGCGTAGGCGGATTTTCGTTTTTATCTTTATCCATTCTGCGACCTTTACCCTGTTGTATAACGGGGTTATATTTTTTATTATACTTTTTAAACAAAACTTGTCAACTCCATTTTTCAAAACGCAAATTATTGTATTCTGAAAAATGGTGAGGAGCTCGAAAAGAACGGCTTTAAGAGCTCCCCCTACGTGTTGTTTTGTTTTTTGTCCTCACATCACATTTTTTGGACCGATATCATTTTACAGCATTTCAGCTACCGGAGTACATATCGCACCGATCCCAATCAATCAAGATTGGTGTCTGTCAAGCAGACTACATCAGCGAATCAGCCATGGAGCAGCATGCCAATCCGCTTCTGATCGTGTCCTTACTCGATGGAAGACGGGACGAACGCAACCATACACGCCCCGATCAATTTCGCGCGGAGAACGAAAACTGCGCGAACTCCCCAAAGCATAAAAATGATCGACCAACACAGCCAACTTTCTTCGTCCTTCAAGCAGTTGGCTGCTTGTTCAATCGCTTGGGCAATCTCTTCGTTATGCCCAATTCGACCCCTCATCCACATTGAAGGGGTTACCTGCATAATCTTACCTTCTTTCACGGCTTTGTTTCTCCTTCTAGTTTGGCAGCCACGCCAATTGAATCCTTCGTTATAGTACCATCTTCGACAAGGTAAACGGGACCTTCCCATTCCTTACCGTTAACGATCAACCGCTTCACTATCGGTCCGTTTTTCCAATGAATCAAATGGCATTCGGGACACTCATATGCAGTCCCCACGCCACTATCACACGGAAAACGCTTCGGTTTTCGCAAAGTTATTTTATTCCCCTTCTTGGGGATCCAGCTTTTACATTTTTTGCAAAACATCGCAAGACCTCCAGTTAGGGCTAGTTTCGGTTATAAAAGGACACACATCCCTTCTTTCAAATCACTATACGTCACTCTGAAGCTCTATTATAAATTCTATTCTTTAATAGTCAGTAATTCGGTATTCTAATGATTTGAAAGAAGGGTATGTCCTCTTTTTAAATGTGCTCAATAATATTAATTATATCATATATAAACTATGATGTCAATATTTCCACTCGACGAGCCTACCAAGAATTTTACAAAAAAAATGAGGGTTTTGAAAGGTCCCTCAAACCTTATGCGCTTCATCGGCGCCTCCTTTCTCTCCGGCCCATTGGCCATATTGGGATAAGCATTATGCGAATCCCAACTAATACCAAACCTATCTGCAACAGTGGACCAACAATTGGTCCTGCCTGCTGCGGATAGCATTTCATCAGCAACAGGCTGATGACGACCAACGTCACAACAGTGCGACGCCAGTTTCCAAACGCTGTTCGGCTCGCCCAACGAACAATTTCGCGAGCAAGATTCCGAAGCGCTCGGAGAAGCTGGTTACCCGACCACCTAAGGGTGGCCACCAGCCCACGGCCGGTTGCTCTTGCCGCGCCCGGTCCATACTGCCGGACCTGACGCATTACGAACTGGCCAAAACTAACGGCCAATTCACCCAAGAACACAACCAGTGACAATAACATATCGACAGCCTGTCTCATAACATTCTCCTTGTTGTAAAGGTACTTTCGCACCTGCCAATTTTCTCTTACTTTCTTACATATTTATTATATCATAATTAAATAACATTGTCAATAGATAGACACAAAAAACAAAGGACTTTTAATCCCCTGTTTTTGATGTTTTTATAAGATTTATTCTGCTGGCTTTGCCTCGTCAGCTTGTCCCGCCGAAGTTTCAACGGAGGCGGAAGCTTCGGCGGAGGCGGGTTCTTTTGGTTCCTCAACTGGAGCTGGTTCAGCTGGTGATTCAACTGGAATTTCAACAGGTGCTTCTTCTGTGGCTGCCCCGTCATTTGACGGGGTTTCGCCTGCGGGCTCAACCTTCTTTACGTCTTCTTTTGCTTTGGCTTCTGCCTCAATTTTTGCCTTTTCTTCATTTTTTTTGGCGTCTATTTCAGTTTGTTTCTTTTTGCTGATTTTTGAGACATGAGTTTTTTTGCCTTCAATAATTTTTTCTGAAACCAAAAAGTTATGTATTGATGCCGATGGTTGAGCTCCTTTAGAAATCCAATATAAAATTCTTTCTTTATTAAAACTTTTTCTCTTCTTTAAAGGGTCAACATAACCTAAATCTTCAACGGCCCTTCCGCCTTTTGAAGATCTTCTTTTATCAATCAAAACCACTCTAAAAAATGGCTGATTCTTTTTCCCTTTTCTTGTAAGTCTAATTGTAAGCATTGTTTTTAATTTTCAATTATCAATTATCAATTTTCATTAAATGTTCCAATGTTTCATTGCGTCATTTATTGTAAATTGGAAATTGTAAATTGGTAATTTATCCCCAGTGTTTTACTTCCAGCGCCAACTTGGCTGCTGACTCTTCTGCTTCTTGTTTTGATGAACCCTTTCCTTCTGCCACTAATTCTTCTCCTAAAAATACTCCTACCATAAAAATTTTGTCGTGATCTGGACCAGATTCTTTTATAACTTTATAATTTGGCGTTATAGAAACTTTTTCCTGCGCCTCTTCCTGAAATTTTGACTTTGCATCTTTATATGACCCGTCTTTTATAATTTCTGCCAAATTTTTCAACAAATGTTTTTTTAAAAATTCATCGCAAGCTATATATCCTAAATCCAAATATAATGCCCCTAAAAATGCTTCAAATGTATTAGCTAAAATATATGCCCTTGCTTTGCCCATTTCTTTGGCTTCTCCACGAGATAACAAAAGAAAATCATTAAATCCTAATTCTTCTGCAACACTGGTTAACATTTTAGCATTTACTAAAGCTGCTCTCCAGTTAGTTAAATCGCCTTCCGGTTTTTCAGGATATTCTCTGTAAAGATAATCTGTTACAATTAATTCCATTACTGCATCTCCTAAAAATTCTAATCTTTCGTTGTGTTCTAATTTGAAACTTGGGTTTTCATTTAAATAAGACCTGTGCGTAAATGCCTGCTTTAAAATGTCTTTATCTTTAAATTTTAATCCTAATTTTTTTTCTAAAACTTCAAAATCCTTCATTATATTTTTTCTTCAAGTTGTTTGTAAACTGTTCCTAACACTCCATTGACGAACTTTCCTGATGTTGTGCCAGAAAAAGTTTTCGCCAATTCAATTGATTCATTTATGGCAACCTTTGGCGGAACCTCTTTTTTGTCTTCATATAAAAGTTCGAATAAGCCAATTCTCAAAACATTCCTGTCAACCATTGATATTTGCGCAATTGGCCATTCTGGGGCTGCTTTTTCAATAATTGTGTTTAATTTATCAATATTTTTTTCAATTCCTTCTGATAGCTGATAAATAAAATTTAATTCTTCTAATCCAGGCCCAAAATCCTTAATATTTCTTTCGATAATATCTTTTAAAACTGGCTTTTTGTTATAAAAATCCCATTCGTAAAGCGACTGCAAAACAATCGAACGTGATAAATGGCGACTTGCCATAAATTTAAAAAAATTGTTTTAAAATTACTATTTATTATTTTTGGGACAGATTCTCCATTGTCATTGGTTTCTCTTGCTTTGTTTCTTTTTCAGCTTGTTTTATCTCTTTCTCTCTAATTTTTTTATCTTTTTTTGTAAGATTTGCTAAAACATTAATAACTTCACTTCCTTTATAATATCCGCAATTTAAACAAGCTGTATGTGATAAAACAGGTTTTTTACATTTTGGACAAACACTCAAATGCGCCAATTTTATGTTTTTGTGCATTCGACTCTGACCCACTTTTGATCTTGTATGTTTATGTCTTGGAACTGCCATAGCAATTTAAAACTTTTAAATAACTTAATTTAAAAACTATACTTTTTTAGTTTAACACAAGCAATTGTTTTTTGCAAGTGATATACAGAAAAATTATCTGTGAGTTATCCACACCCTTGACGCTTTGATTGTAAAATAAAATTGATGTAAAATAACTGAATGGAAACTATTGGGCAAAATAGAAGGCTTCTTCTATATATAGGAGTAATTTTAATTATAGCTCTGCTAATTTTTGCTGGGCTGTTTTTTTACTTTTTCAAAAAGAATACAAACGTAAAAACTCCAGAAGCAAAGTTAACAGACGAATCTATAATAAAATCTCTAACTGTTCCCAAAGGAACTCCGATGTCTATTCCAGCAGAAGTGCAAAAAGATTTAACTGTTCCTGATGGAGAGCAAATGGAAATTCCAGATGATATTTTAAAAAATTTAACAGTTCCAAAATAAAAATACTTAAACTTTAGAAAAATTTTTATTAAAAAAATATGAAAAATAAAATATCGCCGCAAAAATTAGCTTCTCTAATTTTTAGCGTTTTAGTTTTATGCTTCGCGGTCGTAAATTTGGTTTTAGCGTGGAACTCGCCCGGATCAGGATATCCAGTGGGTACAGATTGCACTCCGCCAAATTGTAATGTTCCAGCTCCAATAAACGTTGGTGATTTATCTCAACAAAAAATCGGCCCCTTGGTGATTAACACTGGCAATGCACCTACTGGCTTGCTTGTCCCTTTGGGCAGAGTAGGCATTGGAACAATAAGTCCTGCTGGTGTTTTTCAGGTTAATCAACCTACAACCGGTCCGGGTTTGGTAAGTACAACTTTGGGCGCAACAACTGTAACTGGCCCTAGTTCTGACGTAAAATTTAAAAGCACTTTTAAAGTTGGTGACAAAATAACCATTAACAAAGAAACTCATAATGTCTCTATTATAAAAAACGATGCTGTATTGATAACCGACGCCGCTTGGCAAAAAACAAACACTAATGTGCCCTATACACTAATTGGTGGTCCAAGATTAACTGTTTTAGGAAATGGGAATGTTGGTATTGGGACAACTACACCAAATAACTCATTAACTGTGTTAGGAGGAAATATAGAAAATTCTGAAACTCCAACTGTCAATGCTTTAGTAAATATGTATAGAAACTCTGTTGCCACAGATGCCTCTCCGGCTTATGGCGGATATTTTTTCAGATATCAAGCCACAAATAATCCTACTGGCAGTGTTTATGGTGTTTATGGCAAAGGCGGCACATGGGGTGCTAGTTTAGGTAAAGCATATGGCGTATATGGAACAGTTTCTAGTGCAGGGACAGGTGGCACTCTAACCAATGCTTATTCTTTATACGCAGACACACCTGCCGCAGGAACAAGCCGATATGGTCTATATATAGCACCAGTCACTGGCGGAACAACAAATTATGCTCTTTACTCGGCTGGCGGACAAAGTTATTTCGCTGGCAATGTCGGCATTGGAACAACTACACCTGGATATAAATTAGATGTAAATGGCGCATTAAGATTAGAACCCAGCTCCGCACCGACCATTGCTAAAGGCGCAATGTATTTTGATACTGCTGCAAATAAATTTAAGTGTTCTGAAAATGGTACCACTTGGGTGAATTGCGTCGGTAGCGGAAGCGGAGGTGTCACTAGCATTACTGCTGGAACTGGCTTAACTGCTTTACCATCTAACCCAGTTACAAATATTGGAACTTTAGCAGTAAAAAATACTAATTTTACCTGTGATTCTGGCGAAGCTCTTAGAACACTTAATATAGATACCGGAGCGGTAACTTGTGACCCAGTTAGCACGGGTACTGGTATAAGTGGAACAGCAACTCAGGTTGCTTTCTTTGCTACTGCTAATACTCTTGGCTCGGATGCTAATTTTTATTGGGATAACACCAATAAAAGACTTGGCATTGGAACAACAACACCTTACACAACTTTAGATGTTAAAAATATTGTTAGAGCAACAAGAAGCGGATATAGCGACCTACAATATATACAAATGGATGCGAGTGGCAATAACAGGATAATAGCAACTTCTAGGTCTGACAATCAAAAACAACTTGAAATTACTAATCAAAGCAATACTCCTTTCTATATTAATTCGTATGGCCAACTACAATTAAGAATGAACGCTGATGACGCAGGTACTGTTAGCGATTTCCGAATAAATAATTCCAAAAATAAAACTGTTCTTGCAATTAATGACTTAGGAGATTTGGGTGGCAACGTCGGCATTGGGACAACAACTCCAGACGCCAATGCTAAATTAGATATCGCTGGAAGAGCAAAAATGACTGGATTCCAATTAACCGGCAATGGAGCTGCTGCTGGTTTTGTTTTAACTGCTAGCAGTGCGGGTGTTGGTACTTGGGCGTCGCTTCCAGCCAGTTTATGGACCGGCAGTTTAACAGGTAACATCTCTAATGCTAATTCGGGCAACGTTGGCATTGGAACAACGTCACCGATTGCCAGATTGTCTTTAGGCGGTGGCGTCATTCAACAAAAATTAGCTATTTATGATGATGGAACAACTACTAATTTCTATGGTTTTGGATTGCGAAATGGTTATTTAGACTTCCAAACAAGCGGTACGACAAAAATGACAATTTCCAGCACTGGCAATGTTGGCATTGGAACAACAACTCCTGCCATAGATCTTGCAATTGGTGATACAGATACGGGATTAAACTGGATTAGCGATGGCAACCTAGCTGTATATACTAATAATCTAGAAAGAATGAGAATAGCAAACAACGGCAACGTTGGCATTGGAACAACAACCCCAGGAACAAAACTAGACATAGCCGGAACAGCAAAAATGACCGGCTTTCAATTAACCGGCAATGGAGCTGCTGCTAATTCTGTTTTAACTGCTAGTGATGATACTGGTGTTAGTACTTGGAAACCACTTCCAGCCGGCTTATGGACCGGCAGTTTAACGGGTGATATTTCTAATGCGAACTCTGGTAAAGTTGGTATTGGAACAACAAATCCAAAAACAAAATTTCACGTACAAAATGGTTCTGCTGGAACCCCCGTATTTGCATGGCAAGCTATAGATGATGTTATCTTCGAATCAGACGATAATTCTGTTATCCAAATATTTAATCCTGTAGCATCATATGGAGTATTACAATTTTCCAATCCAGATGAAAGAAATGCAGCTAATATTAACTATTCAGCTGCTACAGATATACTATCATTGGCTGTTAATCGTGTGAATGTAGTCAATATTAAATCAAATGGCAATGTTGGTATTGGGACAATAGACCCAAATATAAGCCTTGCAATTGGTGATACAGATACGGGATTAAACTGGATTAGCGATGGTAATTTAGCTGTATATACTAATAATTCAGAAAGAATGAGAGTAAATTCTTCTGGCAACGTTGGCATTGGAACAACAACAATAAATGGTAAATTGGATGTTGCTGGAAAAATTCTTGCTGCCGAGAGTACTGGCACAACAAATGGCGGATACAGCTTTGAAGGCGACGGTTCTTATGATACAGGAATGTTTTCACCATCTGATGGTGTGCTTGATTTTTATAATAATGGTAATAACCGTGTTCGTATTACAAGTGCAGGTGACGTTGGCATTGGGACAACAACTCCACAAGGGAAATTAGGGTTTGCTAATAATGGCAGTGCGATTGCTTGGAGCAATGGCACTGCAGTTAAATCAAAGATTTATGACAATAGTGATTTACATTTTTGGACTGATGACAATATACATTTTGACACTGCAGGAACCAGCGAAGCTCCTGCTTATTCAAATACTTTGTATATTTCAGGAGGCAACGTCGGTATTGGGACAACGGGTCCTGCCGTAGATCTTGCAATTGGTGATACAGATACGGGTTTAAACTGGATTAGTGATGGCAACATAGCTGTATACACTAATAATCTAGAAAGAATGAGAGTAAATTCTTCTGGTCTAGATATAGCCGGAACAGCAAAAATGACTGGATTCCAATTAACAACTGGTGCAAATAATGGATATATTTTAACTTCTGATGGATCTGGCGTTGGCACTTGGAAGGTCGCACCAACATCAGGAATTTCCAGTGTAACTATTAATGCCAATAATGGACTTACCGGCACAGACACCGGAACAACCTTTAATTTGGCTGTTGGTGCTGGAGCAGGTATTTCTGTTGGACCTGACGCAGTAGCAGTAAAAAATATTGCCTTTAACTGTTCTTCGGGCTCTCTAAAATCAATTAATATAGACACTGGGGCAGTAACCTGCCAACCAACTAGCTCAGGATTTATGGCTGTTAATTGTCCAACAGGAGAGGCGCTTCAAGGATTTAATGCTAGTGGTTCTCCAATCTGCGTACACATACCAACAGCAGCAGAATGTACTTGCACTACTGTGTGTCCTCAGGGTCCACAAGGACCAGCAGGGCCATAATTACTTTTGAAAACTTAATCATTACTTAGATTTATATTATTTATGAATATATTTAGTTGGTTTTCAGTAAAATTCAAATTTATTATTTTTTTATGCCTCATATGGTGTCTTGCTTTTTACTTTCCTTTCCAGATGCAAGCTGATGAAAATCCAGAAATTTACGTAACAAATCTAAGAATAAATGGAATTGAAAATAATGAAATTAAAGGAGAATTTACTGTTTGGAATAATGAAAATTATTATCTAAGTGACTTGAATTATGAAATTAAATTTTTTAGCATCACTACCTCAAAAAAATTTGTATCGATTGACGAATTAATTCCAAACGAAACATTTTTTGTTTCTCCCAACGCAACAACGACAAAATCATTTGCTTATAAGTACCCTAAAAATATAAATGATGGGGATTATACCTTAAGATTACAAATAGCTACACAAAGAGGAACCGAGTTGGGGTGGGAAGATCAAATAATTTCATTAAAAGGCGAAAATAAATTTTTAGAGATAATTCCCGATTCTCCTAAGCTTCTGGTTGATGGAAAAGAATCTGCTTCCCTGCATGGAGTAAACGTCAACCCAAAAGCAAAAATAACCGCTTCTTTTAAAATTAAAAATCCTGGAGAAAAAATTACCATTGTTCCAAAAATAAAAATTTATCAAAGACAGATTAATATGCCCTTGATAAAAGATTATCAAGATGCTTCGATAACTTTTGCTAAAGGAGAAACAAAAGAAATCAACTTAAAAATGCCAGAGCTTAATACGCCCGAATCATATTTGACTGAAATTATTTTTTATAATAACAACGAACAAGTTTCTGGAACTCAATTTTTTCGTTGGGTGGTAGAAGGAGAGAGTGGTAAAATATTAAACATCAAGGCTGATAAAGATTATTTTAAAGCAGGTGAAAACATTAATCTGACTATTGATTCTATCGGCCCAGCTGATGCTAGTGATTTAGGTATGGGAAATTTAAAAGTTACTGTTTTCGATAAAAATGGAAATATTATTTCTACAATTTCAAAAGATGTTAAGCTAAATTTTGATTTAGTCTCTTCGGTAATATCAATTCCTGTTAAAAAAGACCTAATCTCTCCTAAAATTAAAGCCGAATTAACAAAAGATGGGAAAGTTTTAGATGAACGAACAATAAATTTACCAATATTTTCTGACCAGGCAAAACAAATAGAAAAAAATCAACTATTTAAAAAATATTTAATTTATCTACTATTAGTAATATTGGCAATAACAATCCTAGTTATCGGATTTTTTGGCCTTAAATCAAAATTTAGAAAAGATTAAAATTGATATGAAAAAAACATTATTATTTATTTTCTTTGCTTCATTTTTACTGGTTGATTTGTTTTCTACTGCAAAAATAGTTGAAGCTGCGTATATAGGAGTTACGTGGAATAATCCTGCGCCATATAATAAAACAACTAACCCACGTGTTTACGAGAGGGGCGATGTTTTAACCCTTAAAGGAGCTGCAACTGCCACAGGCTGTTCTAATCCTGTTGTCAATCTTATTGTTAATCTTTATATAGAAACAACAGATGGAAGCTTGACAGAAATTGATTTAAATGGATTTACTGTTATTAGTGTAGCCGGTGTTGCCACATGGACAGGAACAGCCACCCTCCCTTCAAATACAAAGATTGGGTTGCCTATTCTAGAATTGCGTTATTGGTCAGAAGAATGGGGAGGAGTTATGAGTAACCAAAAATCAATAGATCATAAAATAAGGGTTTCAACTCCTCCAACCGCACCTAACGTTAATTTAGCTTATTGTACCTCCACTCTGACTTGTGTTGTGACTAATCCAAGTACTACTAATGATCCTTATAATTTTTGCAGAGATCCCCTTTATTATTCAATTGACCATAGCTCCCCCGCCGTATTTTATACTTATAAATGGTACAAATGTATCAATAATTGTACAAACAGCAGTAGTTGGATATTACAAAATTCTTATACTCACAATGATACTATTGGCAGTGGCCCAACTTATAGTCAACCAATTACACCCACTTTAACCTCTGGAAATAAATGGAAATGTGAGGTGACTCCTGTAAGCAGAGCAGGATTATTAACAAAAGCTATATGGCCTACAGAACAAACAACTGGAACAGATTTATATGCTACAGATTGGACTAGGATGCAAGGATCCACTGGTACTAGCACAACGACCGTACCCTAAAATTAGCAATTGTTCTCTATGTATATATCAAAATGTATATATCAAATCTGAAAATAAAATATAATAAATTTAAAAAGATATTTTTTCTAATTTTTGTTGTTTTGTTTTTTTCTTTTTTGGGTGCAAACAATGCAATGGCTACTGGCAATGTTTATGGCTGGGCGTGGACAGAAAATATCGGCTGGATTAGTTTCAATGATGTGGGATTAAAATCTGATGGCACAGAATCTGCCGACCCAACTGGATTAGCTATTCCTGCAGGCATAAACAGTTCTGACCCTCATTTTGGAATTCATTATGGAGTAAATATTGAAGAAAATGGAGAACTTACCGGCTATGCATGGTCAGAAAATATTGGTTGGATAAAATTTAATGACAATTATGATTCAACATATGATGACGGATATCCAGCTCCGCCATACAACTCTGTCCAAACTGGATTGGATGGAACAGGCTATCCGCTTTCTGGCTGGGCAAGAGCCTGCTCTGTTTTTGCATCAGGGTGCAGCGGAGCGTTAAACTTAAATAGAGGAGGCTGGGACGGCTGGATAAAAATGCAGGATGGCGCCTATATAGATTCCAAATTTGACCCTGCTCAATTTAGAAACTGGGTTTGGGGAGGAAATCCAGATAGCGACCCAAATAAATCAGTAATTGGCTGGGGAACTTTTAATTGCAAAGAAGGAGGAGTTGGAGGCACGTCTGTTTGTCTGAATACTACCGACCCAGATTCTCCCGTCAACTATAGGGTAGTGACCACTTTCTGTGGAGCTTGCGCTGTAGATGGTGATTGTTCTCTTGGCGAAGTGTGTTGCACCGGAGTGTGCTGTGATGGTGTATGTTGCGCCGAAGAATGTTGCGACGGTGTGTGTATTGATGACGAGTGCAGACCAGAGGAGCCACCTGAAATTATTCAATGGCCACCACCTGATGAACCGTTAGGAACACCGCCGCTAGAAAGAGAACTACAAGAAAATCGTTGTAGTAACTCTATAACGTTCCAATGGAAATATGTTAAGAGTATCAGTGATATTGAAGAATCGAAATTTGATTTTCAAATTTCTTCTACTGATTGGTCAGACCTACAATCAAACAATTGCCCTGGCATCTGTGAAGTTAATTTATTAGGAATTTCACATACTACTTATCCAAGAGATACAAATAGTTATAGAAACAGTTATCCTGTTCCTGTTAAAGCTACACCAACTACTTTTGGAGGCAATTATTTAACCTACAAAACTAATTATTATTGGCGAGTAAGAGTTTATGATCAAAATGATCCTGCTCTTGCTTCTATTTGGTATGAAGGACAACCATTTGAAACATGGCTTCACTCTTATCCATACGCTAAGTTCAATTCTAATTGGCCAAATAATACTTTCACATGGGTCAACAAATCTGCTCCTATTTCTTTTACTAATGATTCGCGTTGTTATGATATAGACAACAACTACGCGGATTGTGCATCATACTATTGGGATTTTGGTGACGGATCTAACAACACCGATGAAAGTCCTTCATATACTTATACTTCTACCGATAATTTGACTAAGACATACCCCGTACAATTAACTGTTTGTGATACAGATGATTATTGCTGTACTGCTTCTCAAAATATGACCGTAAAAAATCCGATGAATGTACCACAGTGGCAAGAAATCTCGCCATTTTAATAATTAAAAATTAAAACCCCGCCATTCGGCGGGGTTTTAAAATACTTTTAATTTATTAATATTTGCGCAATTGGCTGAAAGGATTTTCTGTGAATTGGACAGGTTCCGTGTTTTTTTAACATTTTCATATGTAACTCTGTGCCATATCCTTTATGCTTATCAAATTTATATTCAGGATATTTTTTGTGATATTTTTCCATAATTCTATCTCTGGCAACTTTAGCTATTATAGAAGCTGCTGAAATAGAAATAACTTTTTGGTCGCCCTTAACAATTGTCTTTTGTCGCATAATAGAATTTATTTTAACATTCCCGTCTATTAGCAAATAATCAATGCTTTTTAATTTTGAAGCTAAATTATCTATTGCAGATTCCATGGCCAGCTTTGTTGCATTTAATATGTTCATTTCATCAATTAGCTTTTCTGAAACTATGCCAATCCCCCATTCTATATTTTTATGATTAGTCAAATCTTTATAAAAATTTTCTCTCTTTTTTGCTGAAAGTTTTTTTGAATCATTAATCCCTTTCAAAAACTTTCCGTTTTGTTTTATAAAAACAGCTGCTGCTACAACAGGACCAGCCAAAGGCCCACGGCCTGCTTCATCAATTCCAACAACGCATTTAAAACCCTTTCTTTGCAATTTTTTCTCTTTATTAAAATTTGGATAATCCATGACTTTTTTGTAGCTTGATTTTAGCATTATAAAGAGTAAAATAAAATATTAATGAAATTCACACACCTACACGTTCACACCCATTATTCACTTTTAGATGGTTTGCCAAAAATTGACGAGCTTTTAGATTGCGTGAAAGAATTAGGAATGGATTCTGTTGCTATAACCGACCACGGAGTAATGTACGGCGCAATTGAATTTTATAAGAAAGCAAAAGCTAAAAAAATAAAACCAATAATTGGGTGCGAAGTTTATACGGCCCTTGAAAAACTCTCAGACAAAAGACCAAATATCGACCAAAAACGCAACCATTTAATTCTGCTCGCAAAAAACGATAAAGGTTATAAGAACTTAGTAAAACTCGTATCAATAGCCAACCTTGAGGGCTTTTATTATAAACCAAGAATTGATGAAGAACTTTTAGAAAAATATGCAGAAGGCTTAATTGGGCTTTCCTCGTGCATACAAGGAAAAATTCCAAGATTGTTATTGGCAAATAAAATAGAAGAAGCAGAAGAGACAGCTAAAAAATATGAAAGCTTTTTTGGCAAAGGAAACTTTTATTTAGAATTGCAACACCACCTAAATATTCCAGACCAAATAACGGCAAATAAAAAACTAATCGAGCTCTCAAAAAAAACTGGCATTCCATTGGTAGCAACAAACGATATTCATTATTTGAGAAAAGAAGATTCCGAAGCTCAAGATGTTTTAATGTTAATAAACACAGGGGCTGATGCAAATGATCCAGAACGTTTAAGTATGACGCAAGATAATTTTTCAATGATTTCTCCTGAAGAAATGCAGGAATTTTTTAAAGATATTCCAGAAGCAATTGAAAACACGCAAAAAATAGTTGATGCTTGCAATGTTCATATTGAATTAGGAAAAACGAAACTTCCAAAATTTCCTTTGCCAGAAGGAAAAACCGCTGAACAATTTTTAGAAGAACTTTGCCAACAGGGCTTAAAAACAAGATACGGAGAGAATCCCGATGAGAAAATAATCGACAGATTAAATTATGAAATTTCTGTCATAGAAAAAACTGGTTTTGCAGGTTATTTTTTGATTGTTCAAGATTTTGTTAACTGGGCAAAACAAAACAGAATTATTGTGGGCCCCGGAAGAGGGTCTGCCGGAGGTTCATTAGTTGCCTATTTAACGAATATTACAAATATTGATCCATTAAAACATAATTTACTTTTTGAAAGATTTTTAAATCCTGAAAGAATTTCCATGCCAGATATTGATTTAGATTTTGCCGACAGAAGAAGAGATGAGGTTATAAAATATGTTGCAGAAAAATATGGCGCAGATCACGTAGCTCAAATTATAACTTTTGGAACAATGGCAGCCAGAGCTGTTATTCGAGACGTTGGCAGGGCTTTGCAATATACATACTCTTATTGCGACACAATGGCAAAATTAGTTCCCCTTGGCATGGATTTGGCAGAAACTCTTGAAAAAGTTGATGAATTTAAAAATATGTATGAAGTGGATCCAATGGCCAAACGTTTGATTGATTTGGGGAAAAAATTAGAAGGAGTTGCTCGCCACGCATCAACTCATGCCTGTGGAGTTGTAATTTCAGCTGACCCTTTAACAGACAATGTTCCGTTGCAAAGACCCCCAAAAGAAAACGAGGAAGGAATTATCACACAATACGAAATGCATGGCATTGAAGATTTGGGGCTTCTAAAAATGGACTTTTTGGGCCTAAAAAACCTTACTATAGTAGAAGACACTTTAGCTCGCATATATGTTTTGCACAATAATTTAAAAATTGATTTAGATAAAATTCCTTATGATGACGACAAAACTTTTAAACTTTTACAAGACGCACTAACAACTTCCGTATTTCAATTAGAATCTGATGGAATGAAAAGATATTTAAAAGAATTACATCCTACAACATTTGAAGATATTACTGCTATGGTTGCCCTATATCGGCCAGGTCCTATGCAATTTATTCCAGATTATATTGCAAGAAAGCACAATAAACAAAAAATTGAATATTTGCATCCAAAACTAGAACCAATTTTAAGAGAGACTCAAGGCATTTGCATTTATCAAGAACAATTAATGAAAATAGCTCAAGAAATTTGCGGATTTACTTTGGGCGAAGCTGATGTTTTGAGAAAGGCGGTTGGTAAAAAAATTAAGGAACTTTTAGACGCGCAAGAAACAAAATTTACAGAAGGCGCCATAAAAAATGGGGTTTCAAAAAAAATTGCAGAAGAACTATGGCAATGGGTTTTACCTTTTGCATCTTACGGGTTTAATAAAAGCCATTCAGCCGCTTATGCTTTAATTGCCTACCAAACAGCATATTTAAAAGCTCACTACCCTGTTGAGTTTATGGCATCTGTTTTGACTTCAGAAAGAAATGATGTAGAACGCATCGCATTCTTAATTGACGAATGCAAAAAAATGGACGTTGAAGTTTTACCTCCAAATATCAACGAAAGTTTAAAAAACTTTGCAGTAGTTGAAGGAAAAAATCAAATTAGATTTGGATTTTTGGCAATAAAAAACGTTGGGGCAAACATTGCAGAGGCTATTGTTTCAGAAAGAAAGATTGGCGGAAAATTTGCTTCAATTGGAGACTTTATAAACCGCATAAAATCAAAAGACCTAAATAAAAAATCGATGGAGGCTTTAATAAAAGCTGGCGCTTTTGACGAATTTGCCGAAAGAAACCAACTGTTGCAAAACTTAGAAAGAATGCTTGAAATTGCCAGAGAAAATAATAAAAAACAAAATACAAACCAAATAGGACTTTTTGCCAATTCAACAGTCAAAGTAAATAATGATATAAAACTGGAACCAGCAACAGCTGCCACAAATTTTGAAAGACTATCTTGGGAGAAAGAATTGCTTGGGCTTTATGTAAGTTCTCACCCATTAAATGGATTTAAAAAATTATTTGAATCAAAAACAATTGCCATTTCAAAAATTGATGCTAGTTTTGTAGAGAAAAAAATTATTGTGGGCGGGTTGGTTTCTTCTGTCAAAAAAATTATTACCAAAAATGGAAAGCCAATGCTGTTTATGAAGCTTGAAGACTTAACCGGCAAAACAGAAGTTGTAATTTTCCCAAATCTTTTAGAAAGAAACCCTGTTGCTTTGCAAGAAAATAAAATTATTTTTGTTGCCGGCAGGGTTGATGACAGAAACGGCGAAATAAAAATTGTTGCCGACGACGTTCAAGAAATCCTCGTCCCCAAAGAAGCTTAAAAGGATGGTTCAAAAAAATAATTGTAGATATTGACAGACATTATGCATTAGACTATAATTATAAACAGTAATACTAATGATTGCCCTGCCAACCAAACAGGGTGCCACCTAAAAAGTGGCAAATCAAAAATTCTAAATTAGTTGTTACTCTAAAAAAGTGTCCTGACAAGCAAGGCTTGGAAGGAAAACTAGATGGAACCGCGTGGCAGAAGCCTCGTTCTAGTATTAAATAATTAATTTAATATTGGAACGAGGTTTTTTAATTAAAATCCCCTTCTAATGCAAAAACATGGAAAACATAGAAAAAATTAGACATTCGTTATCGCATATTTTAGCTTCTGTTATTTTGGAAATGTATCCCAAAACAAAGCTTGGAATTGGGCCTGCAATTGAAAATGGATTTTATTATGATTTTCAGTTGGCAAAGCCATTGGCTCCAGAAGATTTAGCAAAAATTGAAGCTAGAATGAAAGAATTAATTAAAGAAAAGCAAAAGTTTGTTAAAAAGAATATTACTAAAAGGATCGCTAAAAGGTTGTTCGCAGTACAGCCGTATAAACTAGAACTCATAAAAGATTTGCCCGGCCAAACTGTTTCTATTTATACCACTGGTGAGTTTGTTGATTTATGCAAAGGGCCTCATATAAAATCTACAAAAGAAATTGATGTAAAAGCTTTTAAACTAGCCAAAATTGCCGGCGCTTATTGGAAGGGCTCTGAAAAAAACAAGATGCTAACCCGTATTTATGGTTTAGCTTTTGAAACAGAAAAAGAATTGACTGATTATTTAAAAATGATGGAAGAGGCAGAAAAACGCGACCACAGAAAACTAGGGAAAGAATTAGATTTATTCTCATTTCATGATGAAGCCCCTGGCTTTCCTTTTTGGCATCCAAAAGGTATGATTCTTCGTTCATCTCTAATGGAATTACACGACAAAATACATAAAGCATATGATTACAAATTAGTTTCAACCCCCATTCTTCTTTCAGAAGAATTGTGGCATAGATCTGGACATTGGGATCACTATAAGGATAATATGTATTTTACAAAAATAGATAATAAAACTTTTGCTATAAAACCAATGAATTGTCCCGGGGTGATATTAATTTATAAAGAACGCCCAAGATCTTACAAAGATCTCCCACTAAGGTTCGCAGAAAATGGTGAAGTACATAGACATGAACCCTCGGGGACTCTCCACGGGCTTTTTCGCGTTAGGGCTTTCCGACAAGACGATGCTCACATTTTTGCTAAAGAAGACCAGATAGAGCAAGAGATAAAAAATGTTGTTAAAATGGTTTTAGAATTTTATAAACCTTTCAATTTTAATGATGTTGAAATAGAATTATCAACTCGTCCAGAAAAATCTATGGGCAGTAAGCAAACATGGGAAAAGTCAGAAGGATCTTTAAAGAGAGTACTAAAAGATTTAAATTTAAATTTTAAAATTAACAAAGGTGACGGCGCTTTCTATGGTCCAAAAATTGACTTCCACATAAAAGACTCTATTGGTAGGTCTTGGCAGTGTGGTACAATTCAATTAGACTTCTTAATGCCAGAAAGATTCGATCTTGAATATATTGACAATCAGGGTCAAAGGAAACGCCCCGTGATGATTCACAGAACAGTTCTTGGCTCAATCCAACGCTTTTTTGGTATTTTAATAGAGCATTATGCTGGGGCATTTCCTGTTTGGTTGTCCCCTGTTCAGGTTGCCATAATTCCAATCTCAGAAAAACATTTAGAATATGCCAAAAAAATTGAAAAGCAATTAAAAGAAAACAATATTCGCATTGAAATAAAAGAGGAAAATGAAACGCTGGGCAAAAAAATCCGTGAAGCAGAAATGCAAAAAATTCCCTATTTATTAATTGTCGGCGACAAAGAAGTTTCTGCCAATGCCGTTTCTGTTAGAGAAAGAGGCAAAGGAGATTTGGGCCAGGTTTTATTAGAAAAGTTTATTTTAGAAATTAAAGAAAAAATTAAAA
>Ga0172379_10002394_pt1 | contig 33313 bp, 24 predicted proteins | sample GrowelOW334metaG_FD_119756 | JGI IMG/M metagenome (GOLD analysis project Ga0172379, IMG submission 119756) | Groundwater microbial communities from an aquifer near a municipal landfill in Southern Ontario, Canada - Groundwater well OW334 metaG | ecosystem: Environmental > Aquatic > Deep...
AAATCTGCGACTGACATCGCGTCAATCTTTCCGTGGTCGCGGCTGTCTATTGAAATAGTCTTCGCCTCCACTTCAGCGTCGCCGACGACGAGCAAGTAGGGGATCTTCTCTGTCTTTGCATTGCGGATTTTCTTACCGAGTGATTCGTTTGCCTCGTCTACCTCGGCGCGCAGATGTGCCGTTTTGAGCGCCTTAGCGACTTCGTGCGCGTAGGCCGCATGTTTTTCAGACACAGGGAGCACGCGCGCCTGTACCGGAGCGAGCCAGAGCGGGAACGCGCCGCCGTATTTCTCTATGAGGAACGCCATCGTGCGCTCAATAGTGCCGATAGAGGAGCGGTGGACGACAAAGGCACGATGCTTCTCGCCGTCTTCGCCGATATAGGCGAGGTCAAACTGGACGGGGAAGTGGAAGTCGTACTGCACCGTGAAGGCGGTGTCCTCTTTGCCGTTCACATTCTTCATTTGTATATCTATCTTCGGTCCGTAGAACGCCGCTTCGCCTTTCGCTTCTTCAAACTTGCTTCCGCGCTTTTTGAGGAGTGTGCGGAGCAGGTCCTCGCCCTTCTCCCACGCCTCGTCGTTCTTCACATACTTGTCGGTGTCGCTCCGGTCGCCGAGTGAGAGACGGTAGCGATAATCTACGTCCAGCGTGAGGCCGAAGACGCCCGCGACGTATTCTATGAGGTCTAGAGCGCCCGCGACTTCACTCGTTGCCTGCTCTTCGTTCGCGCAGATGATATGTGCGTCGGAGAGGCACATACCGCGCACCCTCTGCAGCCCCATGAGTTCTCCCGACTGCTCATAGCGGTAGAGCTTTGCGAGCTCCGCGATACGCATCGGCAGCTCGCGGTAGGAGACCGGCTTCCGGAGGTAGAGCTCAAAATGGTGTGGGCAGGTCATCGGACGGAGCATGAATTGCTCGTCGTCTACCTCTATCGGCGCATACATGGAGTCCTTGTAGTGTGGGTAGTGGCCGCTTTTTTTATACAAATCAAGCTTCGCGATGTCCGGCGTATACACGTGCAGGTAGCCGCGCTTTATCTCCTCGTCTACGATGAAGCGCTCCAACTCGCGGCGTATGACCGAGCCCTTGGGAGTGAAGAGGGGGAGGCCCTTGCCGACTGAGTCTGAGAAGGCGAAGAGGTCTAGCTCCTTGCCGAGTTTCTTGTGGTCGTGCTCGTCCATGGTGGCCATGATACACCCTTATTCTGCGGGGTAAAAGAGTGGGGATAGCGCGATTGCGGTATCTCCGGTGCGTGCTATAAATACACGGTCGTACCGTGCGCTTGGCTTGTCCTAGCATACGGATGGGCGACAAGCTATTTTCGTAACTCAACCTCAGGAGGACCTATGCATCCCAAAAACGCAATCGCCTGCTGCACCAGCCACCATCTTCCCGCTGGCCTGCTTGCAACCGCCTTGCTCGCCACGCTGCGCACCGAAGAAGCCGCTGCCGGGCCACTCACCACTGTCAAGGCCGAACTGACCGCCAATGCCATTTCCGACACCGGCGAACACCCTGTCGCTGCCTTCACCTTCGCCTACGGCGCCGAGAGCTATGGCAAGGATGGCGGCCACGTGACCAACTTCCACGAGACGGCTGGCGACTACATGAGCCAAGTCCTGCTGGGTGCTGGCGTCGGCAAGGCGATTACCACGCAGAAGGCGACCGGTGGTCACGCGCACAACAGCCGCGCTTACGTGCCCCATGCTGCCGGTATGACGATCAAGCCCAAGGACGGCGGCCACATCGGCGATGACGGTGGCGACTCGGATTTCGCAGCATGCTACGCCAAGAAAGCGATCAGCGGCCTCGGTAACGGCCTTGGTGCGTTTGCAGCCAGCCACTCGTTCGGCCTGGGCGACGACTCCAACGGCTGGCGCGGCGCCGCGGTGGTTCACTGACGGTCATTCCATGACCGTAGGGGTCGGAGAGCTTCGGCGCTCCGACAGTTGAGTATCAAAATCATGGTCGCTATCGGTCTACAAACCGACGGTGATCATCTTCCTCCGGCGCTTGCGTCGGAAACCCCCGCTACTGACAAACAGCCAGCAGCGAGCACGGCTCGGAGCAACCCTCTGAGCCGGTAGTATTTTATACTCTGCACTAAAGCTAAAGCGGTTTTAGTTCGTCTATTGCAATAGAAGGTTCGCCATTTCTGACCGACACTTTCCCCTTGATAAGCAGGCATACGTCCGGCGCGACTGTCGCGGCGTGCTCTTTCAATAATTTCGGGAAGATGACTGCCTCTATAGATTCAGTAGTGTCGCCGACGGTGAGGAAAGCCATTTTCTCACCGCTCTTGGTGAGTATCGTGCGTACCACTGATACGAGCACAGGGAGGATGATGAGCTGGCCGGTTTTCGGGTCTTCTTTTATTTCTTTAATCGTGAGATGCGCTTTTTTCGTAATAGCTTCGTGCGCGTCAAGCGGGTGGCCGGACACGTAGATGCCGAGCAGTTCTTTCTCCCATGCGAGCTTGAGGGTGAGCGAGACAGGCGCGCCTTCGGGGAGTGTAAGCGGCGGCGGGGCTATGAGTGCGCCGAAGAGTGTGTCTTGTGGCGCGACCGCAGTTGCCTCGCGGTGGAAAGCGAGCAAGGTCTCTATGTTCTCAAGGAGTGTGCCGCGCTTGTGGAGCGCAGGGCTGAGCGAGTCAAGCGCGCCGCATTTAATCAAGGACTCAAGCGACTTTCTATTCAAATTTTTAGAGCCGACACGAGAGAGGAAGTCGGAGAGGGAGGCGAACTGCCCGTGCGCCTTGCGCTCGGCGATAATCGCTTCTGAGATACCCTCGCCGAAGTTCTTGATAGACGACAAACCGAAGCGTATAGCGTCCTTCTGCTCTCCGACGACTGTGAAGACCGCCCCGCTCTCGTTCACGTCTGGCGGGAGGACGGGGATACCCATACGCTTCGTCTCCGCGACGAAGATAGCGATAGATTCGGTATCTCCTGCGTCGGCAGTGAGTACGGCGGCGAGATAGTCAACGGGATAGTTCGCTTTCATATACGCGGTCTGGTACGCGACCTTGCCATAGCTTGCGGCGTGCGCCTTGTTGAAGCCGTACGCAGCGAACGGCTCAATGAGTTCCCATATCTTCTCCGCGAGCTTCTTGGAGAGTTTGCCGTACTCCATGAAGCCCTTGAGGAGCTTCTCCTTCTCCGCCTGCATCACGGCAGGGATCTTCTTACCCATTGCTTTGCGTAGCGCATCGGCCTCCAGCCACGAGTAGCCGGCGAGCTTGATTGCGGTGAGGAGCACGTCGTCTTGGTAGACAAGGATGCCGTATGAGAAGTCCAGATACTCCTCCATACGAGGGTCTAGGTAGTGGATGAGCTTGGGGTTGTGCTTGCGCTCAATGTAGGAGGGAATGGTCTCCATAGGTCCGGGGCGGTAGAGCGCGACCATAGCGTTGATGTCGTGGATGGTTGAAGGTTTGAGCTCCTTGAGCCAGCGGGTCATGCCTGAGCCATTGAGTTGGAAGGTGCCCTCGGTCCAGCCAGCGGCGAGCATCTCGTAGGTCTTTGTATCGTCAATCGGCACGTTCTCTATGTCTACCGTGATACCGTGCGAGTCCTTCACGCGCGCGACCGCGTCGGCGAGGATGGCGAGGTTCTTGATGCCGAGGAAGTCAAACTTGAGGAGTCCCACGCCGCCGTATTCGTCGGTGATGGAATACATGTCGTACTGCGTGATGAGTTTCCCAGTGCCTTTCGGGTCGGGCTGGACGGGTGCCCACTCTACAAGCGGCGTCGGAGCCACGACGATACCTGCGGCGTGCACGCCGACGTGCCGCACGCAGCCCTCAATGCGCTTCGCGAGGTCTATGATCTCGCGCACATCGTCGTCTTCGTCGTAGAGCGTCTTTAGGTCCGGCTCAAGCTCCATCGCGTGCTCTATGGTCATGGGGAATCCTTGTGAGCCCATCGGGATAAGCTTCGCGACGCGGTCGCCGGTGGTGTAGGAGTGACCGAGTGCGCGCGAGACGTCGCGTACTGCCGCCCGCGCCATCATCGTGCCGAAGGTACCGATCTGCGCGACGTGGTCTTCGCCGTACTTCCGCTTCGCGTACGCGATCATGTCGTCGCGGCGGTCGTCGGCCATGTCCATGTCTATATCCGGCGCTTTCGGGCGTTCGGGGTTCAAGAAACGTTCAAAGGGGAGCTTATAGAAAAGCGGGTTCACGTTCGTGATGCCGACGAGGTAGGCCACGAGCGAGCCAGCAGCGCTTCCGCGGGTCGTGGTGAGGATACCCGCGCTCTTTGCGAAGCGGAGGAGGTCGGCGACGATGAGGTAGTACACCGCGAAGCCTTTGGTGATGATGATGTTGAGCTCGTAGTCTATGCGGTCGGTCACCTCCTTGGTTCTCTCAAGATTCCTTGTCGCGATACCGGCATACGCCTTCGCGCGGAGTTCTTCGTCGTGGGATTTGAAGCCCTCGGAAACGGGGACAGCAGGGAAGGTCCACTTGCCGAGTTCAAACGAGAGATTGCAGCGGTCGGCGATAGTGCGCGAGGCGTCCACCGCTTCGGGAATGTCTTTAAAGAGTGCGAGCGCCTGCTTCTCGCTGATGAAAGAGAAATCCTCACGCTCGTTCTTGCCGCGCCCGCCCTGCCCGATGCGTCGCAGTATCTCGGTCGCCTCGCGATCGTCGGGAGAGAGGTAGTACACGTCGTGTTGCGCAACAAGGGGAACACCGCTCTCTTTGGAGAGTTGTATGACTTTCTGCATCAGAGCCTCATGACCTTCTACGTGTGGGTGGTGCGTAACTTCTAGGAAGAGGTTTTTTGCACCAAATATGGATGTAAACTCATCAAGCGCCGCTCCCGCCCCCTCAAGGTTCCCTGCGCGGAGCAATTGCGCTATGTCGCTACTGAACGAGGGGAGGAGCGCGATGATGCCTGCAGAGTGTTCACGCAGAAGCTCCTTGTCTATACGCGGCCGTTCAAAGAATCCGTCGGTCCATGATCTTGTAACAAGAGCGAGGAGGTTCTTATAGCCTTCGTTATTCTCAGCGAGCAGTACGATGCGCGAACGTTTCGCGTCTATGACAGGGTCTTTCTCAAGGCGAGAACGTGGCGCGAGGTATGCATCAACGCCGAGAATAGGCTTCACACCCGCTTTTGTCGCTGACTTGTAGAACTCAATCGCGCCGTGCATATTTCCGCCGTCGGTGAGCGCAAGGGCGTCCATACCCTCCTTTTTCGCCTTCTCCACGAGCTCATCAATCTTGGGTAGCGCCTGTAGGAAAGAATAATGGCTGTGGGTGTGGAGGTGGATGAATCGCGATGCCATACGCCACAGTATATACTTTCTCCATGAGATTTCTGCTTGGGGTAGACGAAGCAGGGCGTGGCCCCTTGGCGGGACCGGTGTCGGTGGGAGTGGTCGCCGTGCCAGAGGGGTTTGACGTGGCGCGAGAGTTCGCGGGCGTCGCTGACTCTAAGAAGCTGTCAGAAAAGAATCGGGAGAGGCTGTACGAGATGCTCGCCGCGCGCGTCGCCCTCGGCGATGTGCGCTTCACGGTGGAGTTTGAGAGCGCGGAGACTATTGATAGGGAAGGCATCGCGGTAGCGGTGCGCCGAGCCGTCTCGCGCGGCGTAAACACCCTTGCACCGGACGCCGCGCTTGTGCGCGTACAACTGGACGGCGCGCTCCGCGCGCCGAGCGAATACGCGCAGGAAACTATCATACATGGCGACGAATTGATTCCAATTATTTCGCTCGCGTCCATAGCAGCGAAGGTGGAGCGCGACCGTTTGATGCGTACGCTCGCTCTTGAGTACCCCCACTACGGCTTTGAAACCCACAAGGGCTATGGCACGAAAATGCACTACGAAATGCTTGAGAAACACGGCCTGTGCGTTATCCACCGCCGCTCTTTCATACACCTTGACCCAAGTAGTAAATAGGGCTATAGTACTCGCTTATGCTCGGTTTCATTGAGCATAAAAGGGAATTCATGATGATGAACAGATCTTTGGAGAACAGCTATGCAGAGACAAGTAAGGCAGACATTGGTACCATCTTGGGTCGCGAGAGAGCCGCGGCCAGCGCCGAAGAAATCAACGCAGACGTGCATATGCACGATTTGCGATCATGAGGGCACCAGTATGTGTCCGCACAAGAACGACGGGGAACGAACGAAACGAACTGCCTGCCCAGACGTATCACTGGATAGCGCCGCGTACGCGGGGTAAGTCCAAGGGAACAGGGGTCCGAGCGTCCTTTACCGAAGAACGCTCGACCAGAAACAGTAGTCCTTGCTACCCCAAGAACTACAATGAAAGCCAGCTCACGAGCTGGCTTTTGATTTTTAACACGCCCCATGGTAGGGTGGGGCATATGTCAATCAGAATGCGTCATACACGAGGGCACACCGGCAACCGCCGGTCGCACCACGCCCTTACTGCTACTTCGGTCGTCGCTGATAAAGAGAGCGGCAACCTCCGCCTCCCGCACCATCTTGATGAGGCGACGGGCATGTACCGCGGCAAGCAGATCGCTCCGGCACGCGCCGCCCGTGTCTCAAAGAAGAGCGTGAAGGGCGTCTCTACCGAACCGAAGGGAGAGCACACACACGAGCATGCGCACGCTGAACATGCGAACGCCACTTTGAAAGCAGTGGAAGCTGAAGTGGCGAAGGTGAAGCGCGAGCCGCGCTCAGAAGTGAAGGCCGCTTCGCCGAAGAAGAAAGCGTAAGGAGTTTTGTATACGAGTGCGAGCAAATCACAGGGACATGCTTTGCATGTCCCTGTGATTTGCTATACTGAAGAGGCAATAAGATCTTTCCATGGCTAACCGACATCTTGCACGTTCTGTGGTACTCCAGACACTCTTTGAGTGGGACACGACGCATGCGCCTGTAGAGGAGGCGAAGGCTATCCTCGCACGCAACGTCGCGGAGTTCGGCGGAGAAGATGTGGATCAGCCGTTTATGGATGGACTTCTGGGTGGTGTGCTTGCAAAGAAAGAAGATGTGGACTTGGTGCTCGCTAAGGCGGCGCCGGAGTGGCCCTTGGAGCGCATCGCGCCGATAGACCGCAACATCCTGCGTCTCGGCCTCTACGAGCTCCTCTTCGCCGACCGTAGCCAAGTGCCGGCGAAAGTCGCTATCAACGAGGCGATAGAACTCGCCAAAACGTTCGGCGGGGACTCTTCCGGACGGTTCGTAAACGGCGTTCTCGGCGCCGTGTACAAAGAGCTCGGCGAGCCAGGGAAAGACGAGCAGGGCAGTAAGAAGAGCGGGAAAGTGAAGTACGAGGATATGCCGCTCCAACGACTCGGCGGTGCAGTCGTGTATGCTAAGCACGACGGTCAGCTGTACCTCGCGCTCGTGCACGATGTGTTCGGGCACTGGACCCTCTCTAAGGGCAAGATAGGCGACAATCCGGCTATCGCTGATGAGACCTCTGAGGAGGGTACGGTGCGGGAGATCAAAGAAGAGATGGGCATAGACATCGTCATAGAGGAGAAGATCGGCGAGAACGAATACGTGGCTTCGCATCCGGAGAAGGGGAAGTATCGCAAGCACGTCACCTACTTCCTCGCGCACGCAAACTTTGAACCGCTCAAGCTCCAGCAAGGGAAGGGCGGTCTTGATGACGTGAAGTGGTTCCGCTTGCAGGACGTCATAGACTTAAACTTCTACGATGACATGCTGCCTATCGTGACTGCCGCTGTGCAGAAACTGCTAGATAAATCAAACAAATAAATTCTGATTTCGTGCTTCATATTTTTGGTGTAGACTGCACGCATGCCTGATTTCTCTTCGCTAGAACAGCGCCTAGGGCTCTCGTTTAAGAACCTTGACCTCCTCATGGAGGCTTTGACGCACCGTTCCTACCTGAACGAGCATCGCGAGTACTCCGGAAGCCACAACGAGCGGTTGGAGTTCCTCGGCGACGCGGTGCTTGAGCTCGCGGTGACCGATTTCCTCTTCAAGAAATTTCCCGCGAAGCCGGAGGGTGAGCTTACCGCGTACCGTGCCGCACTCGTAAACACGGTCTCGCTCGCCACCACCTCGCAAGCGCTTGGTGTGGGCGAATTCCTCCTCCTCTCCAAGGGTGAGTCCAAGGACACCGGTCGCGCACGCGACGTGATACTCGCGGACACCTTTGAAGCGATAATCGGCGCCGTGTATCTGGACGCGGGCTACGAAGCCGCCGAAGCGTTCATCGCGAAGAATTTGTATACCAAGATTGACGAGGTGATAGCGAAGCGCAGTTACCAAGATGCGAAGAGCCGTTTCCAAGAAGTCGCGCAGGAGAAGCGGGGCACGACACCCAGTTACGAGACGCTGTCAGAAGTCGGCCCCGACCACGACAAGCGCTTCACCGTCGGCGTCTTCATCGGCACAGCCGAGATAGCGCGCGGAGAAGGGAACAGCAAGCAGGAGGCCGAGCAATCTGCAGCCCAAGCAGGGCTTGAGAAGATGGGGTGGTAGTCAGACAAAACGACTCTTTATATTTGGTACAATAGGAAGCGATGTTGAAGCGACTGGAAATTGTCGGGTTTAAATCCTTTGCGAAGAAGACGACGCTAGACTTCGTCAATTCAACGACGGCTATCGTTGGGCCGAATGGTTCGGGTAAGAGCAACATCGCCGAGGCCTTCCGCTTCGCGCTCGGTGAGCAGTCTATGAAGAGTATGCGCGGCAAGCGCAGCGAGGACCTTATCTGGGGCGGTTCGCATATGACTCCAAGGGCGAACCGCGCGGCGGTAACTATTGTCTTTGATAACGCTCGCCGCATTTTCAACATAGACTTCGCCGAGGTGGCTATTGAGCGTGCGGTCTTCCGCGACGGTACGAGCGAATACTCTATCAACGGTTCGCGCGCGCGCTTGCGCGACATTGAGGAGCTCCTCGCGAGTGCGAACATCGGCGAGACGGGGCACCATATCATTTCTCAAGGCGAGGCGGATCGGATACTCCTCTCCAGCCCGCGCGAGCGCCGTGCGATGCTTGAGGACGCTCTAGGTCTCAAGATGTTTGAGTTCAAGAAGAACGAAGCGATACGGAAGCTTGAGAAAACCGACGAGAACATCGCACAGGTCAACTCGCTCCGGAGAGAGCTCGCGCCGCACCTGCGTTTCCTTGAGAGCCAAGTGAAGAAGCTGGAACGCGCTGACAGCTTGCGCACCGAGCTGGTTAACCTCGCGCAAACATACTTCGCGATTGAAGACGCGTACCTTGCCAAAGAGAAGGCGAAAGCCGCTGAGGAGAAGCACGGCGCGACCGAGCGGCTCGCTGTCGCGACAGCGGAGTTGAAGAGTATAGAGGAGCGCGCGACGACCGATGCTGAGGGTCAGAAGTGGCTGGACCAAGTGCGCACGACTGAGCGAGAAGTGGAGCGGCTGGCAAGCGAGCGGAGCTCACTTGCACGCGACATCGGACGAGTGGAGGGCGCACTCGCTGCCGCGAAGGAGCGCAGCGCGCGCGTCGCGCGCGAGCCGTATGTGAAAGTGCCACGAGAGGACCTTTCCTCGCTCGCAGGCGAGGTAGAGAGGCAAGTGCGAGAGGCGAAGACGCCGGACGCTATACAGGCAGCGCTTATGGCGGTGGGTAATCTGATAAAAGTCTTTACGAGCCGCTTCACCGGCCCGACTGACGATCTTCTTGCCGACGAGGAGCGCACCGCGTACGCACTTGAGAGCGAGCGTACCGAACTTCTCGCTAAGGATGCGAAGCTCGCCGAAGAACAGGAGAAGACGAAGTCGGCGCTCGCGCGTGCTCGCGAAGCCTTGACCGCACACGACGAGACAGGGCGTGAGATGCGCCGCCGCATACTGGATCTCGCACAATCAAAAGCGCACGAGGAGGGCGCGCTCGCGAAGAGCGAAGCGCGTGAGCGCGAAATCGCGTTTTTGCTGGAAGCGCTGGACAGAGCGAAGGCCGAGACCGGCGTCATTGCCGGCATGGCGGCGGTATCGTACGAGCCGCTTATGGCGCTCCCAGAGGAGGATCGTCGTATGCAGGAAGAACGCAAGCGTACGCTTGAGCGGGTGCAGATACGCCTTGAGGAGGCCGGCGGCACGGGTGAGGATATACGCCAGGAGTACAAGGAGGTGAGCGAGCGTGAGACGTTCCTTGCGGGTGAGCTTGAAGACCTCGCGAAATCGGCAGCCGGCCTGAGGGCACTCATAGACGATCTGGACACCGAACTCAGCAAGCATTTCTCCGAAGGGCTCGCGTCGGTCAACGCTTCGTTTGGCGAATACTTCTCGCTCATGTTTGACGGCGGCGGCGCGCGGCTCACTCTAGAAGAGCCGGAAGAGGAGGAGCTCTCTGAGGAGGAGGTATTGGAAGATATGCCGAAAGAGAAGATGCGTCCGGGGATTGAGATAACGGTGAATCTGCCGAAGAAGAAAGTGCGATCTCTGATGCAGCTCTCCGGCGGCGAGCGTGCGCTCACGAGTATCGCGCTCATCTTCGCGATGAGTCAAGTGAATCCGCCGCCATTTTTGATACTAGACGAGACCGACGCCGCACTTGACGAGGCTAACAGCCGCCGCTACGGCGACATGATAGAGAACCTCGCCAAGAAGTCTCAGCTCATCGTCATCACCCACAATCGCGAGACTATGAGTCGCGCGGGCATACTCTACGGCGTGACCATGGGCAACGACGGTGTCAGCAAGCTCCTCTCGGTGAAGTTTGACGAGGCAGTTGCGGTAGCGAAATAACGCATGGCGGCATTTCAGTACTTCAAACAGAATGTGCGTCAGGCCGCAGAGCTTCTCGGTCTTACGGACGCGGAGCAGGCCGCTCTTCTTACGCCCGATAGGATACTGCGCGCTGACTTGCAGATAGCACTGGACGATGGCGGCACCGCGAGTTTCCCTGCGTATCGCGTGCAGTTCAACAACGCGCGTGGTCCGTACAAGGGTGGCATCCGCTTCCACCCAGACGCCGATGAAGACGAGGTGTCGGCGCTTTCGGCGATGATGATGGTGAAGTGCGCCGTGGTCGGCATACCGCTTGGCGGAGCGAAGGGCGGCGTCGCGGTAGACCCGAAGAAGCTCTCGCAGAAAGAGCTCTTCAATCTCGCGCGCGCGTACGTCCGCGCATTTGCGGAGCACCTCGGCCCTGACACCGACATCCCTGCGCCAGACGTGTATACGACACCGGAGATTATGGCGGTCATGCTTGACGAGTACGAGGCGATCATCGGGAAGAGCGCTCCCGCGATGATCACGGGGAAACCGCTTGCGGTCGGCGGAAGCGTCGGACGTGATACGGCAACTGCCGACGGTGCTATAGCCGTGCTCGCGGCGCTTCTTGAGGAGCGCGCGATTGATCCGGCGCACCTCACCGCTTCCGTGCAGGGAGCAGGGAATGCAGGGGCACAGGCCGCCCATCTTTTAGCGAAGATGGGGACGAAGGTCGTCGCGCTTGCCGACTCCAAGGGCACGCTTACCTGCCCAAGCGGACTCAACGTTGACGCGGTGCTCGCTATGAAGGCGCTCCGCGGCTCGGTACTTGATGCGGGTGACGCACTCGCCTCAAAAGAGAGCGCGGGTGCGATTGTCACAACTCCGTCCGACATCTTCGTGCCTGCTGCACTTGAAGAGCAAGTCACGGTAGAGAACGCCGACGCAGTCACTGCAGGCATCATACTTGAAATAGCGAATGGCCCAGTGACACCTGACGCAGACGCAGTGCTCTCGGCGAAGGGTAGTACGGTCATACCCGACGTGCTCGCGAACGCGGGTGGTGTGACCGTCTCATATTTTGAATGGATACAGAATCGGACCGGAGAGCGGTGGAGTCGTGATGTTGTAGAAGCGAAACTCAGTGAGACGATGCGAAGCGCTTTTCGCGAAGTCTCCGACTTCGCGAAGGAGCGTGGTGTGACGCTCCGCGAGGCTTCTTACGCGTTCGCACTCACGAGGATCATTGAGGCCATGAGAGTCCGCGGCCGCCTGTAGTTATACAACCGGTACGAAGTCCAGCTCTTTCTCCATGATGCGTGCTGCGGTCAATTTCACTTTGATAGGGTCGCCGAGGCGATAGCTCTTGCGGGTGCGCTTGCCGAGAAGCTGGTAATTCTTTTCGTCGTATTCAAAATAGTCGTCGCCCACGTCTTTAATGCGTATCATGCCGTCGGCGCGGGTCGTCTGCTCCTCCACATAGAGCCCACGCTCAGTCACACCGGAGATGACGGCGTCAAATTCCTGACCGACCTTCTCCGCGAGGAACTCCACCTGCTTCATCTTGATAGATTCGCGCTCGGCGTCTGAAGCAGAGACCTCGCGCTCAGATGCGTGGATGGCGAGCTTATCAAACGCCTGCATCTCAGCTTCGCTTATAGGGTCACCACCGGCATGCGCCTTGATGAGCCGGTGTATGACGAGGTCGGGGTAGCGGCGGATGGGCGACGTGAAGTGGGTATAGAATTCAAAAGCGAGTCCGAAGTGACCGATATTGCGGGTGGTGTAGACAGCCTTGCTCATGGAGCGTAAGGTCGCCATCTTCACGAGGTATTCTTCCGGTTTATCTTTCACTGCTTCCATTAATCGGTTTAACTCCGCGCCGGTCACCTTGCCACTCCCAGAGGTCTGCAGGTGATAGCCCATGACACGAAGCAAGTTTGCAAGATTCTCTATACGGTCGGTATCGGGTTCGTCGTGCACACGATAGAGCGAGGCGAAGTGCGGCCCGCCGTTTTTTGTGAGCTTAGAGAGATGCTTCGCGACTGCCTCGTTGGCGAGCAACATGAAGTCCTCAATGAGGAGGTTCGTCGCCTTGCGTTCCTTGAGTCGGATAGCGATCGGCTTGCCGGTCGTATCAAGTTCCACTTTCACTTCGGCAGTATCAAATTCTATAGCCCCCTTCGCTGCACGCTTCGCGCGGATCTTCTTTGAAAGTTCGTAAAGGATGACAAGTTCTTTTCCCAAGACTCCCTGGTCATTTTCTTGCACCTCCCTAAACTCCGCCGCAGGCGGAGTCGGGCGACTCGACGCTATGGCGGCGTCGAGTGTAGCCTGTGCGTTCTCGTAGGTGAAGCGCTTATTTGAGTGGATGACCGTCTCGCCGAACCATTCGTTCAGAATGTTCGCTTCGCTGTCCAGCGTGAACACTGCAGACACTGACAGACGGTCTTCGTTGGGCACGAGTGAACACAGATCCGTGGAGAGCACTTCGGGGAGCATGGGGATGGTGCGGTCCACGAGATAGACGGACGTCGCGCGTTCCACTGCCTCGGTATCAATCGCATTACCCGACTTCACGAAGAACGAGACATCGGCGATATGGACGCCGACCTCAATGTTGCCATCGGGAAGTGTCTGTACCGAAAGCGCATCGTCAAAGTCTTTTGCGTCAAACGGGTCTATGGTGCAGGTAGGCACGCCTCGGAAATCGCGCCGCTTCGGGTCCTTCGCTTCTGCGGCGAGCATAGCTGACCCCTCGTGTTCCAGTCTCTCTGCTTCGGCGACGACCCCTGGGGGGAAGACGGGGGAGAACCCTTGGCCGAGTGCGAGTGCGCGCATCTCGGTCTCATGCACGCCTGCCGGACCGATGATCTCCTCTATAGTGCCGAGTGGGTAATCCTTGTCAGCGGCCCATACTCCGAGACGCACGACGACCTTGTAGCCGAGCGGTGCATCACCCCGATCCAGAATAACGATTGGCACGTACATCTTCTTGTAGTCTGGCTGAAGTAGTGTCAGGCCGTCCTCTTCTATGAGCGTCCCGACAAACGTCTCGCGAGCGCGCGAGACTATCTCGGTCACCTTGCCCGCTTCGCGTGCGGGCATACGACCCGACGGGTCTTGGTACATGCCTGCGGGGACTACCTTTACGATGTCGCCCGCAAGGGCGTGGTTCGTCCATTCATTGGGGATGATGAGATCCTCCCTTTGGCTCGCCGGAGCTTCAGCGGAGGCGGCTTCTGGTATAGCGAAGAAGCCGAAACCCTTGCGGGTCATCGTTATGGGGCCTTCATAGACTTGGTCGGCGGGCATTTATCTCACTCTAGCAGATTCTGTCGCGGGTGCTACAGTATATCTGCGCGGCCTCTTCGCGCGCAGTTTGTTCTGAAGTATCTCCTCGTGGTACATTCGGCGGCCGATGGTAGGCCGCCATTTTTTATTCATGCACGTATTTGCGGTTTTGGACCTATTCTGGTAACCTTCGCCTACATATGTTGATGATTCGTTTCCAGCGCATCGGCCGGACCAATGATCCGGCGTTTCGTATTGCCGTACTTGAGAAGGAGCGTGCTGCAAAGGCGGGCAATATCGTGGAGCTTCTCGGCACGTACAACCCGCGCAGCAAGGCGCTCACTCTGAACGAGGAGAGCGTGAAGGCGTGGCTCGCCAAGGGTGCTCAGCCGACGGACTCCATCAAGAACCTCCTTATCAATAAGGGCGTTATAGAGGGGAAGAAGGTAAATGCGCTCCCGAAGAAGACCCCGCAGGTAGATGAGGCGAAGGTAGCTGCCGAGGCGGCTGCCGCAAAGGCAGCGGCAGATGCTGCGGCGGCTGCGAAGGCGGCAGAAGAAGCGGCAGCCGCTGCGCCAACCACCGAAGCAGAAGCGGCTCCTGAACTCCCGACGGAGGCAGAGGTAGAGGCAGAAGCAGAACCAGCAGCCGAAGAGGTATCAGCAGCAGCAGAAGAAGCAGCCGAGCCGGCTGCGGAGGAAACTCCAGCCGCGTAACTCCGCAGAGCCCGCGGGATGCGGCACTAACATATACCCCCATGGAACCAGATCAAGCATTCCTTGAATACGCAGTGAAGGCACTCGTTGATCACCCAGAGTCGGTCCTGACGACCCGCACCATAGACCAAATGGGCGTTCTCCTCACGCTTACTGTCCACCCTGAGGACATGGGCAAGATCATCGGCAAGAGCGGGAAGACCGCCGAGGCGCTCCGTATTCTCCTCCGTGTGGTCGGCATGAAGGGAAATGCGCGCGTGAACCTCAAGATTAACGAGCCGGTCGGCGGCACGCGCTCTGTTGAGATGAAGACTGTTGACCAAGTGATAGAGGAGTTGTAATCGTGAGATTTCACCTCATTACACTGTTTGAAGAAGCCTGCGACGCATACTTGAGCGCGTCCATCATCGGGCGTGCGCGGAAGGAGAAGAAGATTTCAATAAAGTATCAGACCCCGCGTGATTTCGTAGATAACAAATGGGGCAAGGTAGACGAGCGCCCGTACGGCGGCGGTCCGGGGATGGTGATGACCGCTCTCCCCGTCGTCCGCGCCGTCGAGAAAGCACTCAAAGTAAAAACGAGGGGCACCCTCGTGCAGCACGAGGGTGCCCCTCGTAAGTCTGTCATCATTTGGTTTTCGCCGAGCGGGAAGCAGTTTACAAATAAAGACGCGGATGCGCTCGCGAAGTACACCGATGTGGTGCTGGTCTGCGGCCGCTACGAGGGCATAGATGAGCGCGCGAAGAAGATATTGAAGACGCTCGCGCCGGTGAAGGAGTATGCCGTGGGCTCTGCGGTGTACACCGGCGGGGAAGTGCCGGCGCTTGCGATAGTGGACGCGGTGACGCGCCGTCTCCCTGGCGTCTTGGGCAAAGATGCTTCAGTAGAAGAGCGCCGCATCGCCTCCTCGGCCGTCTACACCCGCCCCGAAACTATTTTGTATAAAAAGAAAAATTACCGCGTGCCTAAAGTCCTCCAAACCGGCCACCACGCCAATATTGACGCGTGGAGAGAGAAGCGCTAAAACGCTATCCCCAGACCCATGCGCGGGGGTTGCGCGAAAGTGGGGCGGCTGGTACATTTGGAGCATCAGATACGAGTGTGTAACGGAGGGCAGGGCGTAGGGCGACTCATACGAGGAACGAATAAACGCAAAGCGAGAGCGGATTTATTTCCGTGCGTTCGCATTTCTATATAGGGCGAAGGGGAGGAATCTTGCGAGTAGAGATTATTAACGTTACCGCTACACCACATGCGAAAGAACATCGTGCAGAAGACCTTCGGTGCGTATCAAGCACCATCCGTACCGTTTCCGGATTTCGTCGGCCACCAGCGCGGCTCGTTTGACTGGCTTCTCAAGGACGGCCTCACGGAGCTTTTCAAGGAGTTCTCTCCTATTACTGATTACTCCGGCAAGAAGTTTGAACTTCAGTTTGAGAGCTTTGAGATAGGCACGCCTAAGTTTGACGAGACGTTTGCGCGCGAGAACATGCGCACCTACGAAGCGCCGATCAAGGCGACCGTGAAGCTCGTCAACAAGACTTTCGGTTCGGAGAAGCGTCAGGAGATATTCCTCACTGACATGCCGATGATGACGCCGCACGGCTCGTTCATCGTCTCCGGAGTAGAACGCGCGATAGTCCCGCAGCTCGCACGGAGCTTCGGTGCTTTCTTCGTGTCCGAGCTCATCCGCGGCAAGCAGTACTTCGGCTCAAAGATCATCCCGCTTCGCGGCGTGTGGATAGAGATAGATTCTGAAGCAGACGGTGCAATCTTCATGAAGATAGACCGTAAGCGCAAGTTCCCGATCTCGCAGGTACTCACTATCTTCGGCGGCGGCGTCGGCGAAGCCGTCCTGAAGCACTTTGAGAAGGACCCGCTCGCGAAAGCCGCGATTCAGGCGACGCTCGCTCACGACGAAGCGAAGTCGGTGGAAGAGGCGTATGTGGAGATACACCGCCGCATGCGCGACGGCGACCTTGCCACACCGGAGAACGCAAAGAACTTCGTGCAGTCGCTCTTCTCGGTAGAGCGTTACGACCTCGGTAAGGTCGGCCGCGCGCGCCTCAACTCGCGCTTCGGCTTGCCGACCACAGAGAAAGCACTTGAGAAGCGTACCCTTACGCTCGCCGACTTCGTCCGCATTATTTCAGAGATCACGAAGCTCAACGTGGACCCTTCGGCTCGTCCAGACGACATTGACCACCTCGGCTTCCGTCGCGTGCGTTTCGTCGGCGAACTCCTGCAGGCGCGTATGCGCGTCGGCATGAGCCGCATGAAGCGCAACATTCAGGACCGCATGAGTACGATTGAGAGCGAGACGACGCTCCCGATGGCGCTCGTGAACCCGCGTCCTTTCCACGCGTCTGTGCACGAGTTCTTCACTGCGAACCAGCTCTCGCAGTTCATGGACCAGCAGAACATCCTCTCCGAGCTGGAGAACATGCGTACCTTCTCCGCGCTCGGTCCGGGCGGTCTCACGCGTGAGCGCGCTGGCTTTGAAGTGCGCGACGTACACCCCAGCCACTACGGACGCCTCTGCCCGATCCATACGCCGGAGGGTCAGAACATCGGCCTCATCCTCCACATGGCGACTCACGCTCGCACGAACGATTTCGGCGTTATTGAGACCCCGTATGTTCGTGTGTCAAAAGGTAAGGTGACCGACGAGATCGTGCACCTCAACGCACTTGATGAGGAGCTTGAATACATCGCGCACGGCGCGACCAAGCTTGACGCAAACGGTCGTATCACTCTTGAGCACGTGGAGGCACGTTACAAGGGCGACCCGATTATCGTCCCGCGCGAAGCGATCACGCTCATGGACGCATCAACGTACCAGATGTTCTCCATCGCGACCTGCATGATCCCGTTCGTAGACCACGACGACGCGAACCGCGCACTCATGGGTAGCAACATGCAGAAGCAGGCGACCCCAGTCCTCATCCCTGAGATCCCGCTCGTGGGCACGGGTATAGAAGCGCCGGCCGCACGCTCGACTGGCCGCCTTATCCTCGCTGAGGAGGCGGGCGAAGTGACCTACGTAGATGCCCGCAAGGTCAAGGTTGAGAACAAGGACGGCAAGACGAAGGATTACCACCTGCAAGGACTCACGCAGACCAATCAGAACTCTACCTTCATGCAGCGTCCGTCAGTGGTGCTTGGCGACAAGGTGAAGAAGGGCGACGTTATCGCCGACAACTCGTCCACCGATCAGGGACAGCTCGCCCTCGGTCAGAATGTGCGCGTGGCGTTCATGAGCTGGAACGGCGCAAACTACGAAGACGCTATCATCATCTCCGAGCGTCTCGTGCAGGAAGCCAAGTTTACAACCGTGCACATTGAAGACTTTGAGTGTGTGGTGCGCGACACGAAGCTCGGCGCAGAGACGACGACGCACGACATCCCGAACGTCGGCGAGATGCGTCTCAAGAACCTTGATGAAGAGGGTGTTATTCGCATCGGCGCAGAAGTGCGCCCCGGAGACATCCTCGTCGGTAAGGTTACGCCGAAGGGCGAGACGCAGCTTACGCCTGAAGAGCGTCTTCTCCGCTCCATCTTCGGCGACAAGGCGAAGGACGTGAAGGACACCAGTCTCCGTATGGAGGGTGGGAAGCGTGGTCGTGTCATCGGCGTGCGCGTCTTCTCTCGCGAGAAGGGCGACCAGCTTGAAAGCGGCATCATCAAGAAGATCGTCATCACCGTCGCACAGGTTCGTAACGTATCAGTCGGCGACAAGCTCGCCGGCCGCCACGGCAACAAGGGCGTCATCTCGCGCGTGCTTCCGGTGGAAGACATGCCGTATGACAAGGACGGCAATCCGGTGGACATCATCCTCACTCCGCTCGGCGTTCCGAGCCGTATGAACCTCGGTCAGATCCTTGAGCTGCACCTCGGCCTCGCAGCACACACGCTCGGCTACCAAGCTATCGTGCCGCCATTTGCCGGAGCAACTGCAGACGAGATTCGCGACGAGCTAGAAGCCGCAGGCTTCTCACGGAGCGGCAAGATGCAGCTCTATGACGGTCAGACTGGCGCGGCATTCGCACAGCTCGTGGCAGTCGGCTACATGTATGTCCTCAAACTGCATCACATGGTGGAAGACAAGATCCACATGCGCAGCATCGGTCCGTACAGCCTCATCACGCAGCAGCCACTCGGCGGCAAGGCGCAGAACGGCGGTCAGCGTTTCGGCGAAATGGAAGTGTGGGCACTGCTTGGTTACGGCGCAGCGTACACGCTCCGCGAGATGCTCACTATCAAGTCGGACGACATTCAAGGTCGTTCGGCAGCCTTTGACGCGATCGTGAAGGGCGAGCCGATCAGCCACACCGGCACACCGGCATCGTTCGCAGTCCTTACCAATCAGATCCGCGGTCTTGCGCTTGACGTAGACCCGCTCAATCTTCCGCCAGAAACGGAGGCGTAATTACTAATTTCAAGAAAACACTATGGCATTCACACCACGAAAACTCCCTGCCCGCGACACTTGGAATGGACTGCGCCTCACGCTCGCTTCGCCGGAGCGTATCCTCGCATGGTCTTCAGGAGAAGTGACCAAGCCGGAGACGATCAACTACCGCACCCAGCGTTCCGAGAAGCACGGCCTCTTTGACGAGAAGATATTCGGTCCGGAAAAGGATTACGAGTGTTACTGCGGCAAGTACAAGGGTATCCGCTACAAGGGCATCGTCTGCGATAAGTGCGGCGTGGAGATCACCCGTTCTATCGTTCGCCGCGAACGCATGGGCCACATTGAGCTCTGCACACCGGTCGCGCACATCTGGTTCCTCCGTTCTGTTCCGAGCCGCATGGCGCTCCTCCTCGGTGCGTCGGCTGCTGATATAGAGAAGGTTGTCTACTTCGCAGGCTACATCGTCACGAAGATAGCTGAAGACGAGAAGAAGCGCCTCCTCACTGAGCTTGAGAGCGAATACAAGTCTAAGTACAAGTCGCTCGGAAGCGACAAGGAGCGCGACACGCTCAAGGAGAAGATGACGATTACCCGCAATGAAATTGAGGGTCTCGTCGTTGGCAAGGTGCTTGACGAGCTTGAATACCACCGCTTCTCCGTGAAGTACGGCGGTCTCTTTGAGGCACGCATCGGTGCGGAAGCTATTTACGACATTTTCAACAAGATAGATCTCAAGGACCTTGAGAAGACGCTCGCGGCGCGTTACGAGACTGCCGGCGCCGCAGAGCGCGAGAAGCTTGCAAAGCGCCTCTCGCTTATCGCCGGACTTATCGCTTCGGGCGTACGTCCTGAGTGGTTCTTCCTCACGCGCATCCCTGTTATCCCGCCGGCGCTTCGCCCGATGGTCGCCCTTGAGGGCGGTCGTCACGCGACCTCAGACGTGAACGACCTCTACCGTCGCGTTATTAACCGCAACAATCGCTTGAAGAAGCTGATTGATATCCATGCGCCGGAAGTGATTCTGCGCAACGAGAAGCGCATCCTGCAGGAAGCGGTTGACGCGCTCCTTGATAACTCAATCCGCAAGAGCGGTGCCGCTGCTGGTGCGATGACCGCGGCACAGCGCCGTCCGCTCAAGTCGCTCGCTGACTACCTGAAAGGTAAGCAGGGCTACTTCCGCCAGAACCTTCTCGGTAAGCGCGTAGACTACTCAGGCCGCTCGGTGATCGTCGTCGGTCCTGACTTGGAGCTTGACGAATGCGGTCTGCCGAAGCATATGGCACTTGAGCTCTTCCGTCCGTTCGTTATCGCTGGACTCCTTGAGCGCGAACTAGCATTCAATATCCGCGGCGCAGGGCGCCTCATAGAAGACGGCGTCGCAGAAGTGTGGGAAATCCTTGAAGAAGCGATTGCAGGCAAGTACGTGCTCCTCAACCGAGCTCCGACGCTTCACCGCCAAGGTATCCAAGCATTCCGTCCGCAGCTTATTGAAGGCGATGCTATCCAACTCCACCCGCTCGTCTGTAACGCGTTCAACGCAGACTTTGACGGCGACCAGATGGCGGTCCACGTGCCGCTCTCCGAAGAAGCGCAGTGGGAAGCAGCGAATATCATGAGCGCGAACAAGAACATCCTGAAGCCGGGGTCCGGCGACATGATCGTGCTCACCGGCAAGCCGCTGGACATCATCCTCGGCGTCTACTGGCTCACGAAGGGAGTTGCAGGACTAAAGGGCGAAGGCGACCATTTCGCTTCACCGAACGCGGCGATTCTCGCGTCTGAGTACGGCGCTATAGACTTGCGAGCCTCTATCAAGGTGCTCCCAGTCGCGGGGAAGGAGAAGTACAAGGAGTTTGAGAGCCGCCCGTTTGAGACGACGGTAGGACGCCTTCTCTTCAACACGGTGCTCCCGTCCGATTACCCGTTCATCAACGAGACCATCACGAAGAAGGTGCTCGCGCGCATCGTGACCGACTGCATCAGCCGCTACGGTCTGGACGCAGTGCCGAACATCGTGAACAAGGTGAAGCGCTTCGGCTTTGACTACGCGACGCGTTCAGGTATCTCGTGGGGTATTGACGACGTGTCAGTGTCTAAGGAGAAGCCGCGCATCATTGACAGCGCCGCTGCGAAGGTCGCGACGATACAAGCCGACTTTGACAACGGTCTCCTCTCGGCAGAAGAGAAGCGCCGCATGACCATTGAGATATGGCAAGGTGCGAAGCAGGAGGTGGAGTCGCAGGTCTCGCTTGAGCTTGACCCGATGGGTTCGGTCGCCGACATGGTGAAGTCTGGAGCTCGCGGTACGCTCGGCAACCTGACGCAGATGGCCGGTATGAAGGGTCTTATTCAGGACACGTCTGGTAAGACGATTGAAGTGCCGATCATCTCCTCCATGATTGAAGGGTTGAACCCGATTGAGTATTTCATGTCCACACACGGTGCACGTAAGGGTCTCACCGACACGGCGCTCGGTACTGCAAAGGCCGGTTACCTGACCCGCCGTCTCTTTGACGTCGCGCAGGACTCTATCGTGACTGAAAAGGACTGTGGTACGAGTCGCGGTGTGAAGATCAACCGCATAAGCGCTTCGGGTATCCAGATCAACTACGCGGAGGCGCTTCGCGGACGCACGATTGCTGAAGACGTGAAGGACAAGGACGGCATCACGCTTTTCAAGAAGGGTCACTACCTCTCCATCAAGGATGCAGAGGCGCTTGACGCGAGCCCGTCTGTCACGACCGTCGTCGCACGTTCGGCGATGTCCTGCGAGACGCGCTACGGTGTGTGCCAGACCTGTTACGGCATGGATCTCACGACACAAGAGGTCGTTGACTTGGGCGAAGCAGTCGGTACGGTGGCCGCACAGGCTATCGGCGAGCCGGGCACCCAGCTCACCATGCGTACCTTCCATGCCGGCGGCGTGGCTTCGGTCGGCGGCGACATCACGAGCGGTCTCCCACGTGTGGAGGAAGTGTTTGAGAAGCGTTCACCGAAGAATCCGGCCGTCATCTCTAAGTCCGATGGTATCGTCATGGAGATCAAGGAAGAGGGTCGTGAGAAGGTCATCGTTGTCGCGCCGACTGCAGGGCAGGGCAAGAAGGACGGCTCGTCGTACGAGTACCTCGCGCCGTATCCTCGCGTTCCGCTGGTGAAGGAGGGCGACACGGTCGTGCGCGGACAGATACTCACTGACGGTTCTGCCGACCTAGATGACCTGTTTGAGTATGCAGGTCGTGCAATGACACAGGAGTACATAATCACTGAGGCATCCAAGATCTACGAGCTCCAAGGCGCGCCCGTCTCGCGTAAGCACCTTGAGGTCGTGGTGAAGCAGATGTTCTCGCGCGTGAAGATAACCGAAGCGGGGGACACTGACTATTCAGTCGGCGACGTCGTGGAGGACTGGGAGTTTGCGAAGGCTATCAAGGAGATGGACGAGGCAGGTAAGATCGCTCCGAAAGCGAAGGAGATCGTGCTCGGCATCAAGGAGAGCGCGCTCTCGCGCCGCTCGTTCCTCTCGGCCGCTTCCTTTGAACAGACGACGAAGATTCTCATCAACGCGTCGCTTCGCGGTTCAGTGGATCGCCTCCGTGGTCTCAAGGAGAACGTCATCCTCGGCCGCCTCATCCCGTCGGGCACCGGCTTCTCCGGCAGCAAGAAGTTCGCGCACATCGCGAAGCTGCAGGCAGAGCGCCCCGCACCGGAGTATTCCGAGACGCGCACCACCTCGTTCGCACCGCGTACCCCTCGCGGTCTCTAAATAGGGAATATTGAAAGCAAAACCGCCCTCACGGGCGGTTTTGCTTTGGTATGAAGATATCCTTATGAGTAGACGGTCGTCCACAGATAAGGATATTTGTACGGGGGAGGGTGGGTATGAAAAGAGTTACGGCGCGGAACTTTCAGTCCCGCGCCGTTTGGCGCACTGTCAACGTTGGTACACAAGGTACACGCCGATATCCGAGTCGCCCCCGTCAAGTTTCTTGGTGACCTCAACGCGGTCTCCGACGCAGGGGATACTCTTTGTCCCGCCCTCGCTAATAAGGACTGGGTGAATATCGCCCTTCTTGTACGGGAAACCGACGTCCCATTGGGCGGTTTCGACAACCTGTCCAATGACACAAATGCCTACTTTCCCAGTGCGCAACAGGCAAACTTGCGCGGTTGAAATTACTTCTATCTGCACGACCTTGGTCACAATTTCCTCCTCAATGTGAATGGATGGCAGAAACTTCTGCCAAGACTGAACCAGTCCGCATAATAGCACTTGCTTGTATGATTGTCAAACATCTGTAAAACGCGGTAGAATCAAGAAATCATGGCGAAGGATACGGTGGCGGAGATAAAAGAAAGACTGAGCATACAGGACATCATTGCCCCGTATGTGAAGCTACACCGCGCAGGGCGGTCGCTCGTGGGGCTCTGCCCATTTCATAAAGAAAAGACTGGCAGCTTCCATGTCTCTACCGAGCGCGGGACGTGGCACTGCTTCGGTTGTGGTATTGGTGGCGACGGGTTCTCTTTCATAGAGAAGATTGAAGGGGTGGATTTCAAGGGCGCACTGAAACTGCTCGCCGATAAAGCCGGAGTCCAAATCACTACCATATATGGTAGTGAAAATCGCGAAGAAGCATCTAAGAAAGAGCGGATGCGCGAGGTGATGAATCGTGCGAGCGAGTGGTACGCAGGTAAGCTGCCGAACAGTCCTGCCGAGGCATACGCGAAGAAGCGCCTGCTCGCCGACGATACTGTGCGCGCTTGGCGCCTCGGTCATGCGCCGGACGCATGGCGCGACCTGCTGGAAGCGCTCACTGCCGAAGGGTTTACGATTGAGGAACTCTTGGCAGCGGGGCTCATCAAAGAAGCGGACGGCAAGCGCGGCACCTACTACGACCGGTTCCGCAATCGGCTCATGTTCCCGATACGGGACGCGACCAGTCGCGTCGTCGCCTTCACGGGTCGCGCCTTGGCGGAGGATGATTTAGCGAAGTATCTCAATAGTCCGGAGACCGACCTCTACCATAAGTCCGATATCCTTTTTGGCATGGACGCGGCGAAAGACGCTATTCGTACGCGTGGATTCGCGATGCTTGTGGAAGGGCAGATGGACGTGCTTCATGCGCATCAGGCGGGCTTTGCAAATACTGTTGCGCTTTCGGGCACGGCACTTACTGACCGGCATCTTACGCTCATGAAGCGGTACAGCGAGAACCTGATGCTCATTCTTGATGCTGACTCGGCTGGGTTCAAGGCGACTGCGCGCTCGGCTGAGCTCGCGCTCCGAGCAGGGCTGCGCGTGAAGGCAGCACGCCTGCCGGAAGGGAAAGACCCAGCGGACTTGATTAGTGAGGACGCGAAAGAGTTTACAGAGCGCATCAGGGACGCGAAGCCTATCGTGGAATTCTTCCTCGCAGAACTCGCCGATAAGGAGCGCGACCCGCATCGGCTCCTGCGCTCGGCCGAGAACATTGTGCTTCCCTTGATTGCCGCAATACCGAGCCCGATGGAGCGCGAACATTTCATACAGGCCGCCGCACGTACGCTCTCGCTCAGCTCCGAGGCGGTGCGCGAATCGCTCGCGCGCCTTCCCAAGCAGGGTGTTGTCGCAGGTGTCACGAACGCGCCTGTTGCACCTGTACCCGCGAAGCGTTCACCGCGCGAGTTTCGCACTGAGCAGCTCCTCGCGGTTCTGCACACCTATCCAGAAACACCGCTTGCCAATCGTGTCAAATCAGAGTATTCTCGTATTACTGAAGCCGAGCACGTGCCCCAAGCTGTACCCCCGGAGGCGGTCTTGTTCCAGACGGAGCAGACGTTCGGCGAGGATCCTACAGAAGGCGCTGCGGACGAGCTTCTTCGCGCTTTTGAAGAGATAGTGGTACGCGAAGTGTATCAGGAGGCGGTAGCAGACTTGCGCAGGGCCGAAGCGGCCGGCGATGTTTCTGCGATTAAGACTGCGCAGGAGGCGTGTGCGAAACTGCAGTTGCGTCTTTCAGCGATCGGGTAGTTGGAGAAATCTTTTTCATTTTATTTTCACGCATGGCGAAACCTACTACAAAAAAGAAGACCGTGAAGAAACCAAAGCACGCTCCGAAAGCGGTGCGCAAGTCTGCGCCTAAGAAGAAAGCGGCAAAGAAGACAGTGAAGAAAGCTGCGAAGAAAGCGAAGAAAGTTGTAAAGAAGGCGGTAAAGAAGACAGTAAAAAAGCCGGTGAAGAAAGTCGCGAAGAAAGCCGCTCCAAAAGCAGCGAAGGGCGCGAAGGCGAAAGCACTCTCGCAGAAAGCGCTTTCGGCGGAACAGCTCATAGAGAAGGGTAAGGAGCGTGGCTATGTCACCTACAACGAAATCCTCAAATCATTCCCGCATGTTGAGGAGGATGTGAGCTTCCTTGAATCACTGTATGAGCGTTTCGCTATTGCTGGAGTGGATGTGCTTGAGGGCGGCATGCTTGAGGACGCCGCCGACGAATACCTCGCAACGCGCAATATCAAAGACCGTCATTCTACGAGCTACGACTCTATCCAGATCTACCTCCGCGAGATAGGACAGTACCCGCTTCTCACCGCCTCTGAGGAGCGCGAGCTCGCGAAGCGTATAGAGAAGAACGACGCGGAGGCGCGCAACATCCTCGCGCGCTCTAACCTGCGCCTCGTGGTCTCTATCGCGAAGAAGTACGTGGGCCGTAGCCCCGACCTTACGCTCCTAGACCTCATACAGGAGGGGAATCTCGGCCTCTTCCGCGCGGTGGACAAGTTTGACTGGAAGAAGGGGTACAAGTTCTCCACGTATGCGACATGGTGGATACGCCAAGCGATCACTCGCGCACTCGCCGACCAGTCGCGCACCATCCGCATCCCTGTGCACATGGTGGAGACCATCGCTAAGTATAAGCAGATATCACGCCGCCTCGCACAGGCCTTAGGCCGCGACCCGCAGCCAGAGGAAATAGCTATAGAAATGGGCGTTGAGCCGGAGAAGATTTATCAGATAGAGAAGATTAATCAAGACACGCTCTCGCTTGAGAACCCGATAGGCTCAGACGACGACGACCGCTCCACCCTCGGCGACTTCATCCCAGACGATAAGATCCCCTCGCCGGTACAGGAGTCTTCGGAGCGCATTCTCTCAGAGCAGGTGAAGGCGATACTCTCTGACCTCTCGCCGAAGGAGCGGAAGATCTTGGAGATGCGCCACGGCCTCATGGACGGTGTGTACCACACGCTTGAAGAGGTGGGGCGTGAGTTCGGCGTCACCCGTGAGCGCATCCGCCAGATTGAGGCGAAAGCGCTGGAGAAAATCCGCACACACGATAAGGCTCGGCATTTGAAGTCGTACTAATACAGAAAAACGCCCTCGCAAGCCGAGGGCGTTTTTTCTGCAGGCGCGGTACACTGAAGGTGATGGCGACTACCGAGGCATTTGAGAAAGCGTACAAAGGGCTGAACGCTGAGCAGAAGCTCGCCGTGGATACGGTGGAAGGGCCGGTGCTGGTCATCGCGGGTCCGGGGACAGGGAAGACACACATCCTCACGCTCCGCATCGCGAACATACTGCTCCAGACAAGTGCGAAGCCGGAGGAAATCCTCGTGCTCACGTTTACCGATTCGGCAGCTCGTACTATCGCGCGACGCCTCGGCACACTGGTCGGTGAGGAAACAGCGCGGAAGGTCGGCGTCTTCACCTTCCACAGCTTCGCTGAGGAAGTGCTGAAGCGGCATCCTGAGGTGTTCGCGGAATATACAGATCGGCGACAGATGGGAGAGGTGGAACAAGTACTTCTCTGGCGGAGCGTACTTGAAACGCATGGTGTTCCGTCGCTTCGGACAGCGAAGTCACCGTTCCATTACCTGAAGGATCTGAAGGACCTTGAGGATGATATGACACGCGAGCGGATATCGGTAGAGGAGTATCGTACGTGGCTGGACGAAGAATCAAAGCGTATTGAAGCAGAACCAACGCTGCGATATGTACGGGGAGGGAAGGGTGGTGCGGCTGGTGACCTGAAGCCGGAAGGGTTGAAGCGTCTTGAGCGTATTGAGAAAGGGAGAGATGCCGCGCGTCTTATTGAGATATACCGAGAAGAGAAAGAAAAGCGCGGCCTCTACGGCTTCACCGATGTGCTTCGCATCGCGGTTGACGGGCTCGCGACTGATGAAGCCCTTCGCGCTGACCTACAGGAGCAGTACCAGTATATCCTTGCTGACGAACATCAGGACGCGAACGCGCTCCAGCACGGCCTGCTTGATGCGCTTGCATTTGATGACCATCCGAACTTGTTTATCGTCGGCGACGAGAAGCAAGCGATTTTCGGATTCCAAGGAGCCGATGCGACGCATTTCAAGACCTTCCTCGCGCAGTATCCAAGGACGGCTGTGGTAACGCTCGTAGAGAACTACCGATCGTATCAGGAGGTGCTGGATCTCTCGCACGGACTTCTTTCAGAATTGCCGTCTGCAGCGGGCGCGCATGTGCCGCTTGTAGCAGCACGCGGGCAGGGAGCCGACATCCATCTTCTCGCGGCGAATGACCCGCTCGCAGAGCGCGACCAAGTGGCGACGCTCGTGGAGCAGGCTATCAAGACAGGGACGAAGCCGCACGAGATAGCCCTGATCACGCGCTGGAACAGGACTGCCGACCTCTTCGCTCTCCACTTACGCGCACGCGGTATACCCGTTCTTCGTGCGGGGAACATTGACCTTGAGGGCCGTCCGGTCGTGCGCTTTTTCCTTGCACTCATGCGCGCGGTGGCCGACCCTAACGATGTCGCCTCGCTTCGCGAGGCCTTGATCGCGCCGTGGTGGAAGGAGGCACTCAGTGAACGCCTTCTCTTTTTGCGGCAGCACGCTGACTATGAGTTGCTGAATGCACTGAAGGCAGCGTTCCTCGCTATTGCGAACCTCATCGGGACGCTTCAAGAACAGGCGATAGCCGTGCCGCCCGTGAACATGCTCTCTCTCATCCTGAAGGACTCAAACGCACGTGCGTATCTGTTGTCGCACACCGAGAGTCTTGAAGAGGATATCCCGCTCATGCGTCAGCTCATCATGCACATTGAAGATCTTGCGCGACGGGCGCCGAATGCGACCTTTGCTGAAGTGATTGACGAGCTTACGAAAGCTCAGGAGCACGAGATTGGCAGCATCAAGACGTCTCTTACGGAACGGGAGGGGTGCGTGACCGTGATTACCGCGCATAAGGCGAAAGGGATGGAATTTGAACGCGTGTTCGTCACCGCGCTTACGGCCCGCGAGTGGGAGGGCCGCGGTAGGAGCGCACTCATACCGTCGCCGTTTGATACGGAACGAGAGAGAGGAGAGCTGGTGCGTCTCTTCTACGTGGCTCTTACGCGCGCTAAGAACTCGCTCGTTCTTTCTTATGCAGCTGCGAACGCCGAGGGGAAAGAGCAGTCCCCGTTCTCGCTTCTGCCGGCAGGTCTCGCTCCTGTTGCAGTCCCCGCTGACCCGCTTCCGCTCCTCCACGTCGTGCCAAGCGCGCCGAAACTTGTCCAAGAACTGACGGAACGGTATCTCCTACACGACGGTCTTTCTCCTTCGGCGTACAACGAGTATCTGGAGTCGCCGGCAGCCTTCTTCGCAAAACGCGTCCTGCGGCTTCGCGAGCCTGAATCGCGCGCTATCGTACTCGGTAATGCGGTGCATGCGGCACTGGCGCAGTATCTCGGTAATACTGGGGAGAGCAACAGAGACTCGCGTACTGCGGAAGCTCATGCGACAATTGAGCGCTCTATCAGGAAATCGCTCCTGCCGCGAGGCGACACGTTTGAGACACTTCGGCAGCACAGTCACGCACTGCTTGAAGCGGCGCTTACCGAGGCGTTTTTCTCGCGAGAAGTACTTGAGATTGAAAAGTCGTTTGGCACGAAACGGGTTGTGGGAGGGAAGGAAGTGCTTCTGAAGGGGAGTGTTGATGCCCTCGTCTCCGGCACTCAGGGCGAGTGTATCGTTGATTTCAAGACATCAAGTACGATAGATAAAACCGACCGAGAAAAATTTGAACGGCAGATTGCTTTTTACGATTTGTTGTTGCGCGAGAACGGATATGCTCCGGATTCAGGTCTCATTGTGCAGTTGTCTGAAGAGGGGACAACAGAATATCCGGTTACGCTCACGGACGATATGCGGCAGACACTCGCCGCGACTCTTGATGAAGTTATTGGCGAGCTCCTAAGCGGGCAGTGGAGGAAGGGAGAAGCGTCCGAGTATGACGCGCTCCTAGAGCTTCTGAAAGATTAGTTGCTGAGCGCCTCGTCTACGAGCTGCTTCACAACACCATATGGGTTGGCACCAGTCATGACGACGGGCGGCTTGCCCGCCACAAGGATAAGCGTATAAGGCGTACCCTGCGCGCCCATATCTAGAGCATTTTTGCGGTCGGCTTGGATGCGCGCATCTACCGTTGTTGCGGCCTTTGCGAAGCAGTCGGCGAACGCCTCGCTGGAAATGCCGACGTTCTTAGCAAACGTGCCGTACTGTTGCGGGTCAATAGGCTGGTGCTTGAAAAGCTCGGTTTTAAATTTCCAGAACGCTTCATTGCCGGCAGAGAGTGCGGCGCACTCCGCTGCTTCGGCGTGCCGCAGCGCGTTCGGGTGGATCTCCGAGAGTGGGAATTCACGGTAGGTCCACGCCACTTCGCCGGTCGCTCCCTCGTCTGCGATGATCTGGTGCAGGGTTTCGTCAAACCCTTTGCAATATTCGCAATCAAAATCGGCGTATTCTACGAGCATGACTTTCGCCGCAGGATTGCCGAGGATGTGGTCGGAGACACCGACGGGGCGCACGAGAGAAGGGTTGCCAGTGCTCGGCGAGCCTTTCGGCACGGAGACGTAGAGCGCGACAGCGACGATGATGCCGCCGAAGATGATTGCGAGCGGAATGGTGAGTTTGTTGCTCATATGCCCGTATCATACCAAAAACAACAACGCGCAGGGGGAAGTCCCTCCTGCGCGCTTGCGCTTCTCGCCACCGTGCCCGACTTAGGCTCGCCCTCGGCGCGCCTCCTGTTTCCTCTTGTTGCGGTTCGGGTCAAAGACGATTACCGCGACGAAAATAACCGCCAGCAACACGACGCAACCCCCAATCACGATGATTAGTCCCAGCACCCAGAGGCCGAGCAATTTCAGGATGTGGAAGAGGAAATCTGGCACTCCAGCGTCGAGGAGCGGCACCGCATACATGAATATCCCCGCGATATACAGCATTGATGCGGCGAGCAGTATGTTGAACGTGGTCTGTCGCGTATTGGCTTCGTCGTAGCAGACGAAACGTACGCACATCGTCACGCCCATGAGTACGACCATGCAGATCATCAGCCAAAAGCCAAATTGCGCCATGATGCCTTCCTCCCTCGTATCGTTGGTCCGCTTCCGCGGTTGGCGGGAATCCGCCGAAACTGTGCTATGAATCTGAATAAACTGTACGCTCGTTTTTAGGCTTTGTCTAGAGCTCCAGCGCGTGGGTCATCGCGGGTACGACAGTAGTCGTCTCTTGCTCCCAGAGCGTCGTATCAAGCTTGATGTCGCGCTTCTCGCGCAAGTCCTTGTATTTCAATTTCCCGTTCTTGAGTGCGTAGTCGTAGAGCTCGCGCGTGAGACGCACATCTTCTATACAATACTTCGCTACCTCTTCTTTCCGTCCCTCCTTCCACCATTCGCCGGCCTTCGCTCCATCGCCGGACTTGCCACGGCCGAGCGTTGCCTCTGCAAGCGACTGGAGGCGTATGCGCCGACCAAGCACTTTCTGCACCTCGGAGAGGATATCAAGCGAGCGCATATGCGAGAGATCGCCAGGGTAGTAGCGATTCAAAAGTGGGATATCAAAGGTGTCGGAGTTAAAACCGACAAGCATGTCGGCGCGCTCCAGTATCGGCCAGAGCTTCGGCAGATCTTCTTTGAAATAATGCGAGTACTCATTCGTCAGTGAGTCGTGTATAGCGACGACCGTGAGTTCCTGCTCGTTCACGTCTATGTGCCCGCGCACGAACGAGTCGGAGATTGATTCAATATCAAACGTAATGGCGCGCATGATAGATATTGATTAACTGCCAGCACGCATACGTAGGGGGAGCTCGGAAGCGGGGAGCCCTGCTTCCTCACCGGTCGCAAGGATCTTCATGCGTACCGTCTGGCTCGCAGTCTCGTTCGCTCCGTATGCGACGAAGAGCGGTATGCCGCGCTTTACTGCGTCTCTCACTTGGTCACCGAGGCCTCGTTCGGTCAGGTTCACAAAGACGCGCCCACCCTCTTTTCGTAATGTCCTCGCAAACGCTTGTGCGGCGGGGATGTCACTTACAGACGGTGTTCCGATATAGAGTTCTGGCGTGTGCTCTCTGCCAGCGGGGAGGAGGTTATGCGCTTCTAGGAAATCGGCGAGTGTGACGTCGCCCATGCCGAAACCAATAGCCGGCACAGGTTCGCCGCCGAAGAGTGCAACGAGCCGGTCAAAGCGGCCGCCGCCGAAGAGTGAACGAGGGTTCGCCGGATTCGTGTCAAATATTTCAAAGACGACGCCGGTGTAGTAATCAAATCCGCGCGTGAGCGTGGGGTCAAAGATGGCATTCCCTACGCCGCGCGTCTTGAGTGCCTCAATGGTAGCAAGCAGAGCGTGCTTCTCGCGCGCGATGTCGGGAGAGCTTCCTGCGTCGTCTATGAGCGCGAGCGGATCCCTCACGCTGATAGTGCTTCGCGCCGCTTCAAATGCTTCGGGGGCCATCTTGTTCTTCTTATCTAAGAGGCGCAGGTAGGCGCGCGTGGTGTCACTCTTGAGTCCCGCCGCTTCGCACGCCGCGGTCAGGAGTGCTCGCGAGTTCACGCGGATTATGAAGTCGCTCTCCCTCGCGCCGAACGCCTTTAGGAGTTCTGAGGCGATCGTGATGACCTCAAGATCCGCCTCGGCAGAGGCGATACCGACGAGGTCTACGTTTAGCTGGTAGTGCTCACGCAGGCGGCCTTTCTGCGGGCGTTCGTAGCGGAAGACGTTCGGCAGAGAGAACCAGCGGAGCGGGAAGGGCATCTCGCGCCGCTTGTGGGCGATCATGCGCGCGAGCGTTGGTGTCATTTCGGGCCGGAGCGTCACGCGGCGATCGCCGCGGTCGGTGAAGGTGTAGGTCTGTTCGCTGACGATCTCTTCAGAGGTTTTCGCCTCGTAGAGCTCGGCGCGCTCAAGCGGGGAAGCGTTGTATTCTTCGTAGCCCCACGCGCGCAAGGTGGTGCGCATAGTAGCGAAGAGTGAACCAAGAAGCGCCCAGTCGGCTGGGTAGAAATCGCGAACGCCCTTGTACGGTTCAGTGGGGATGAGTTCTGCCATGGAGTGATTTTATCACGCACGGGCTTGTGTGCGTAACTGTCTCGCAGAGACGCGGGTTACCTCACACGCCCGTAGTGTCTGCCTTTGTAGAAACGTATCTGAGGATTATGTCGCGCATCTGTTCGGGGCGCGGTATACCCCACATCACGAACTCCACGTCTTCGCCTGCGGTCTGCACTTTTATATCGCCGATATTGAGGAGTGACGCGAGGACACCTTCCACGTCGGTCGTTACGTCTTGCACGCGCGAGAGGAACAGACTGGACACCTCACGTCTGAAATAGCCGCGCTGCTTTATGTTCACGATACGCTTGTTGGTAAGCACCCATGCGTTCAAGAAATATCTGGTGAAGGCATTCCATGCGCCGGTCCACGTGAGGAGTAGCCAGACGCCGAGCCCCGCACGGCCGAGTACCGAGTGGTAATTGAAATAGTCTGCGAATCGGGCGACTGGCGGCGCGAGCACGAGGATCTTGGGGAGTGCAAATGGTATGACAGCGAGTATGGCGTAAGGCAGGAGCTCAAGGACGAAGAGCAGCCAGTGCTTCCGTGCTTCCATGACGACGCTCTCGCCGGGCTCTAGTTCAAATTCTTTCATGGTAGGTACGGAGTGAGGAAATAGGCGTTACCTGAGAGTATGTACGACATAAGCGCGAGCGACACTGCGAGATGTACCGCGATAGCGGGGAAGGTGACCCACGAAGCGTGGGAATATTTGAGCCAGTGGAATATCGCCACGAGCGTGTACACGGCCCAGAAAGCGAAGACGGCGTAGAGTGCCCACGCAGTTGCCGTGCCTACCGAGAGACCGTTTGGCAGATACGAGAGTAGGAATGTGGGCGGCGAAAACGGCTGAAGCGGCTGATCAAGCATGGCTAAAGTATAGCAGGTCGCCGCGCGTGGTATTC
>Ga0172379_10002395_pt1 | contig 33299 bp, 20 predicted proteins | sample GrowelOW334metaG_FD_119756 | JGI IMG/M metagenome (GOLD analysis project Ga0172379, IMG submission 119756) | Groundwater microbial communities from an aquifer near a municipal landfill in Southern Ontario, Canada - Groundwater well OW334 metaG | ecosystem: Environmental > Aquatic > Deep...
GACCGCACTTTGGTTTTGGATTTCAAAAATGCCTTCAAAATTGCGGAAAAATACCATGCCGAGGCGCTTTGCGCCGAGGCTGTTTCTTACGATTTCACAAAAAGTGAAAATTGGCGGAGAGGGTGGGATTCGAACCCACGAGGACATTACTGCCCTAACAGTTTTCAAGACTGTCGCTTTCGACCGCTCAGCCACCTCTCCAATTTTATTTTATTTCTAGTGTATCTTTTAATAAAAATTTTATTCTCTCTTTCCCTTTTCCTGACTTTAAAAATAATTCTTCTTTTTCCGCATCAATTTTTGAGAGAAAACATTCATAATAAATTAAACTCCATGGTCCATTATTTTTAGTAAAAACAGATTTGCCCAAATTATGCTCTTTAATTATTCGTTTTAAATCATTGGTAAATCCTTTATATAATTTGCTGTTCTTTTTACTTTTTAAGATATAAACGTAATACATAAAAATATCGCTCCCAGCCCCAGGCTTAAACCCTAGGCTTATCAGCCTTGGGCTGAGGTCGGCCTCGGGCCGAAGCCACGCCTCCAATTTTATTTAAAATAAAACCAGAATACCCCATTTTTAAACAGGGTATTTCAAATAACTATACTTCCGTTTAAAAACGGAAGGAGTGGGATTTGAACCCACGGTACGGATTAAAACCCGTACAGAGGTTTAGCAAACCTCCGCCTTAAACCACTCGGCCATCCTTCCATAAATCAAATTATTTTATAATTTTTTAGTTAAGCTTTCGTAAAGACCAATAATTTTTAATAATAGTTTAACATCAAAATATTTAATTGTACATGTTCCCCTATAATCAACTCTTTTCATTTTATTTGTTGGGTGCGTAATTGTCGGTTTGTAAAATTGAGCTGACGGCACGTGTAATAAATCACTCCAAAATTTCGTAATTTCTTTGGGGGAATGAGTTGAATGAAGCTGTAGATGAATTCTGATTTTATCTTCGTTGATTTCAAAACCGCGCCTTAAAAGCTCTAAAAATACTTTAACCAAGCTATAATCACTATTGGAAAAAGCGACAAAATTACTGGATGGATATTTTGATCCCTCGCACCAATATAATAAACTGACAAAAATTTTGGCAAGATTTTTATCAATTTTCAAATCGTCGCATAAACTGCGCAAATCAGATTTCAAAAATTCCTCCTTCTGTCTGGCTAAATTAAACGCTTTGGCATCAGAGGGAATGTCTCTAACCCAGCGAGAAATGGTAAAATTAGGAACTTTAAGTTTTTTCTCTATTTCTCTTATTGATAAGCCCTTTTTTCTTTCCTTTCTTGCCTCTTGAACGATTTTTTGATCGTAAAATTTCATAAATCTATTTTATTAAAGAACTTCACAAATGTCAATGGTTCACAAACTGCTGCCTTACCGTTCGGCGCAACTCTCCGCTTTAAACGGGATTAACAGATTTAATACCATTTTATTTTATCAAAAAAAAATTAAATGTCAACCTCTAATTTTTGTTAATGAACATTGAGGAGTTAACCCTCTTGCCAAAAAATCAAATTTGTATTATAATATTATAATAATTTGAAATTATGCCTAATCTCAAAACACCATTAAGTGAATTGACTTCGGCGAGCAAAACAACCCTAAACCGTTTGGAAAAATTAAAAATTCAAACGGCCGAGGATTTGCTGTATCATTTTCCTTTTCGCTATGACGATTACAGCAAAATTTTAACCATTGCCGAATTGAAAACAAAAAAATCCGGCACAATCAAAGGAAAAATAAGCTTAATCGCCAATCACCGTTCGCCGCGAAAAAAAATGGTCATTACCGAGGCGATTATTTCGGACAAAACTGATTCTATCAAAGTGGTCTGGTTCAACCAGCCTTTTTTAATAAAAATTTTGCGATCCGGACTGGAAGTTTATCTGGCCGGAAAAATAGATGTTGATGATTATTACGGAATGCAATTTTTAAATCCGTCCTACGAAATCGTAAACAGCAAAGATCCTATCCACACCGGCCGATTAGTGCCGATTTATCCCGCCACGGTCAATTTAAGCCAAAAACAACTCCGCTATCTTATCCGCCAGACCATTCCTTTGACGCAAGATATTGAAGATTGGCTGCCCAGAGAAATAAGGAGTAAATATAATTTAACAAGCACTACTTTCGCTTTGGAACAAATTCATTTTCCTCAAAACAGAGAATGGCTGGAACGAGCCGCTCACCGCTTGAAATTTGACGAATTATTTTTAATTCAAACCCGCAATCAATTGGTTCGCCAAAAAATAAAAAGCTTGGTCGCGCCGAAAATTGAATTCAAATTGGAAGAAACGAAAAAATTCGTTGACAATTTGCCTTTTAAATTAACCAATGCCCAGAGAAAGTCCAGCTGGGAAATTATCAATAATTTGGAAACAAGCGCGCCGATGAACCGGCTTCTTGAAGGCGACGTAGGCAGTGGAAAAACCATTGTCGGCGTTTTAGCCATTTTAAACGTTCTTTTAAACGGCTATCAGGTGGCTTATATGGCTCCGACTGAAATTTTGGCCGAACAGCATTTTAAAAATATCACTGAATTGCTGAAAGATTATCCTTTTAAAATCGGACTTTTGACTCGTGAAAATATTAAGACGAATAAAGACGAAAAAAATAAAAAAGTAAAAATTTACGAAGAAATATCTTCCGGAAAAATAAAATTGATTATCGGCACTCATTCTTTGATTCAAGAAAAGGTGAAATTCAAAAATTTGGCCATGACAATTATTGACGAACAACACCGTTTTGGCGTAGCGCAAAGAGCCGCATTCCTTAATCAAGCCAATCCTGAAACTAAGAAAAGAGATCCCAATTATTCGCCGCATTTTTTATCAATGACCGCCACGCCGATTCCCCGCTCAGTCGCTTTAACTCTTTACGGCGATTTGGATTTATCCATTATTGACGAAATGCCGCCGGGCAGAAAAAAAGTTCTGACCAGCATTGTCAAACCCGCTGAAACGGAAAAAATTTATAAATTCATCCGCGAAGAAATAAAAAATGGCCGTCAAATATTCGTTATTTGCCCTTTAATTGACCAATCTGATCAGCTGGGCGTAAAATCAGTTAAAGAAGAATATAAAAAATTATCGGAAAAAATATTCCCTGACTTAACCTTAGGATTTCTCCACGGCCGAATGAAATCCAAAGAAAAAGAAGAAATAATGAAAAAATTCGATCAAAATAAAATCAATATTTTAATTTCCACGACCGTGATTGAAGTGGGAATTGACATACCAAATGCTTCGGTAATGATTGTTGAAGGAGCGGAAAGATTCGGCCTGGCTCAGCTTTACCAATTGCGCGGCAGAATCGGCCGAGCCGAACATCAATCTCATTGTTTTCTATTTTTGGAAAATGAAGGCGAAAAAGCAAAACAAAGATTAAAGGCCCTGATTACGGCTCAAAATGGCTTTGAATTGGCGGAAATGGATTTGGAAATGCGCGGACCGGGCGAAGTTTTTGGCACCAGCCAAGCCGGATTTTTCACTGATTTGAAAATTGCGCGACTCTCCGATGTTGTTATTTTAAAAGAAGCCCAAGAAGCGGCTGATAAAGTTTTTAATAAAGACAATAGCTTAAAAACTTATCCTTTGCTGCAAGATAAAATAAGCCAATTTGCTCAAACAGCTCACCTAGAATAAATTACTCAGGTTAGTCGCACAAATATAAAAAAAGACTTGTTAAACAAGTCTTTTTTTATATTTATTTAATATTATCCCAACACGACTTTTATCGCTTGGCTTAGATTTTCTTCCTGAATAATTTTTATTTTAGGCTGAAAATCCAAAAATTTTTCCTTAGACATTACGATTTTTTCAAAACCCAATTTTTCCGCTTCTTTAATTCTTTTTTCCGGCCAAGAAACATTTCTTAATTCGCCGGCCAGACCGACTTCGCCGAAAAATAAAGTTTTAGCGTCAATCGGCTTATTGTAAAAAGCGGAAGCAATAGCCATAGCCACGGCCAAATCCGCAGCCGGTTCGGAAATTTCCAATCCGCCGACAATATTGATATGAATATCTTGATTTTCCAATCTGAGGCCGCAACGCTTGGTTAAAACCGCGACTAAAAGCTGCAAACGGTTAAAATCAAAACCCGTGCTTTTCCTTTGCGGATAGCCGAAATTAGTTTTTGAAACAAGCGCTTGAACTTCTATTAAAAACGGCCGAACGCCTTCCATAATGGCCGCGATTACCGAGCCGCTGATGACTTGAGAATTTCGATTGGCCAGAAAAACTTCGGAAGGATTTTTAATTTCCACCAATCCCTGCTTTTTCATTTCAAAAACTCCGACTTCATTTGTTGAACCGAAACGATTTTTGTAAGATCTTAAGAAACGAAAATGATGATGCGAATCGCCTTCAAGATATAAAACAACATCAACTAAATGCTCCAGAGTTTTCGGGCCGGCAACTGAACCTTGTTTGGTAATATGACCGACAATAAAAATAGTTGTTTGCGTTTTTTTGCCGACTTCCATCAGCTTGGCGGTTGAAGCGCGAACTTGATTGACACTGCCCGCTTCCGAGTCAACCCCGGAAGAAGAAACCGTCTGGATTGAGTCAACCACCGCTATTTTAGGCTTATGTTTTTCAATCGTGGCGCAAATAACATCCACATCAGTATCGCCGAAAAATTTTAAATTATTTTCCGAAACTCCAATTCTTTCCAATCGCAATTTTACTTGCTCGGCCGATTCTTCGCCGCTGACATACAAAACCGAATCATTGGATAAAGAATGGACGATTTGCAAAACCAAAGTTGATTTTCCAATGCCCGGCGCGCCGCCCAAAAGAATCAGCGAACCCGGAACCAAGCCGCCGCCTAAAACTCTGTCCAATTCTTCAATGCCGGTTTTAAATCTTGAAAAATTTTGGCTTTTAATAGCGCTGAATTCAATAACTTCGCCTGCTTTTGTTGTTGTAAAATTTTTGCGCGGAGAATTATTTTGAACAGTTTCCGAAATTGTTCCCCAAGCGCCGCATTCCGAACATTGTCCCAACCATTTTGGAAATTGAGATCCGCATTTTGAACAGGCATAAATTGTTTTATTTTGAGGCATAATTTTTATCTGATAGTGCAAGTACTGGACATTTGAGGACTCTCAAAATGCCAGGCTTCAGAACTTAAATTACAGAAACCTTGATTAAGCATTGCTTGAATAACCGCATTTTGACATTCGTTCTGCCGACAAACATCTTTACTTGGATTACTGCTGCATTGTGACTGTGAAACGCATTGAGATCCATTTTTAGATCCCCAAACATCAATCGCGTGGCCGCTTAAGTGAGGACAGCTGTAGGTTCCGTTAATCATCTTGCAAGTAGGCGGATGGCAAACACATGATTGAGGATTGTCTCCGGGATCGCAAGTATTCCCAATTTGATGCCGACTGGTAGCTACCCGATAAGTGCAATTTTTTCTGATTAAATTTTGCTGAGTTTCCGGACTGCGATAAGCAGAAGTGATTTCCAATTCAATCCCTTGCAATGCAAGAGCTTTGGCCGCATTTTGAATTGGAGTAAGCAACGTGCTGTCAATTTGGCAAGCACTGACACCAGTGGCGCAGTCCAATTCTTTTTTTATATTCTCTCCGGTAATCGCAACAAGTCCGGGCGGCAATTGCTGACTAATATCTTCTTCGTCTCCCACTAATTCAACTGTTTTGATTACCCCCAATTGAATCGGTTTGAAAAAAGCCAGTTGAGGATTTATAAAACTTAAGAAAGTGCTAATGCCCAATAATAAAACCAAACCGAATAAAGCGCCGCTGATTCGTTCTTTGGCATCGGAAATTTGACTGCTATTGCCTCCGGCAACCATCCATTCCACTCCGGCCCACATAATCATTATCACGGCCAAAGCGGCGATTAATCTGATTCCCCATTTATAAAGAGCCAAAAAATATTCTCCAATCCAGGGGAAAGAATAACTTTTTTGGCCATTTTCTTCGGTCACGATTTTGCTTTGATCCGAAGTAAATCCTGAAAAACCCGGGATTTGAACTTGTAATTGCGGAACAGTCATATTTTCCTGTTTCTCGGTAGCAGCCGGCGAGAAGACATAAGGAACGCATTCCACTTTATACATTGATCCTTGTGGAGTTCCGGAAGCCATTGGAGTGGGCCGACAAACTGCGTCTTTCTCACAGCAAGGATTTCCCATACAACCGGTTGCCAAATAGTCAAAACTACCGGTGGGGACACATTCAGCCGAAGCTGCTTGACCAAAGAAAAACCAAAAAAACGCCATTAAGGCGATTATAAGCAAAGAATTTGGAATTTGCCTACCTGCCGATAAGGCAGGGAATTTGGAATTTGGAATTTTCATTTCAACTTATTTACTTATTCACTTATTTCAATTTAATGGATCTTAAATGACTGGTGTCTTTGTCAGTAAAATACAGCATACTATCGTCGCTTGATAAATAAATATCGCTTACATTATATCCGCCCATTGCTCCTTCGGCCAAGAATGAAATTTGACCGGTGGCCACATCTATTTTATAAAAATCATCGCGGGTATTAGCGGCTAAATCCGGAACTAATCCTGACCCTTCGGGTAAATTTTTAGGGACAGCGCAATAAAGAGAGTTGCCATTATTATTAAAAGCGCATTTATCGGCCCAGGTGGCTAAATTTAAATCAATTTTTCCGCTGCCGATTGCATCGCCTTGCGCGTTTACCAAATAAAGTTTCGGCTGATAATTTGAAGCAGCGCTATAAACGCTGTAAACAATTTTGTCGCCGGCAGGAGACCATTCTGATTTAAAACCGCGTCCGTCAATAACCAAAGATTTGAAATTCTCGCCATTTTGGCCGATTAATAATATTTCCTGTTCCCATGAGCCGCGCGGATTTCCGGTGGCTGAGAAAGCGACAACTTGATTATTCGGCGACCAAGAAACTGTTACTTTATCCGCTTTGTCTCCAACATGTTCAATCGGTACTGCTTCGGTGCCATCGGCCCGGCTGGTGGCTAACCAATTATTTTCCGGATATTGACTGGTTGATTCAAAAACAAAATGGGAACCGGATGAATCCCAAGAAAAATCTTCCCAATTTTTCGGCAAAGTATATTGTTTTTTTTGGTCAAAATCATACATCACTTTAAATCCGTCCGGATATTCCAAAATCGCCCGATCTTTAGTCGGCGCCCAATTAACATTATCCACATTATAAAAAGCTTGATCGGTTAATAATTCTTTGTTGCCCAAATTATCTATTTTATAAAAATATCCGCTTGTTCTGTCGTAATAAAGGTTGCTATTCCCATCGCCGGACAAGGTTGCATTTTGAACCGGGTCATCAGAAATGGTATTAATCCAAGTCTTACTGCCTGAAGCCACTTCGTCAATTTCCGGTGTTATTTTTTCAGGCACTACGGGAGTTTCTATTACCACTCCTTCTGCCGGCCATTCTGAAAGCGGCAAGCCCAAGCGCCCTCGTTCTTCAATAGTCATTACATCCCAAGCTTCTTTACTTACCGGTAATCTGGTTGGCTGAACTATAATCGGTTTTTCCGGAGTTGGCTGAACTATAATCGGTTTTTGACGAAAAAAGACAAACCAAATCAGTCCGGCTAAAACAACCGAAACAATTGAAAATATAATTAAGGCCTTTTTATTCATAAAAAATTCTTAATTAAGATCCGGACGATTTATAAATACATTTAGATGGCGAATAAGATTCGTTATAACAACAAATACCATCTATTTCTTCTGCTGAATTGAATTCATCCGTGCAAATACGCCTATAAATGGGCGAACAAGTTACCGCAGCTCCATTCCAGCAAGCTTCGCCTCCGGCCTTACAATTTATTCTATTAAACTGAATTTCTTTACGATTTTTGTCTAGAGGCCCGCAATTCTCAATACAAATTCCTCCGCAAAATAATGCTGGTTTCCAGACACATTGATTATTGGAAAATCGGCAAACAAAACGATCTACTCCCGGTTGATCCGGTAGTGCACGACTGGCACAACCTTGCAAAGAAAGACCATTTTTATCAGTATTACAATCATTTTGATTTTTAGGATTTTTCACAGATTCACAAATTGTTTTTCGATTAGGGCAATTATTACAATCGCAGCATTCCGGATAAGCTGAGCTGAAATAACCTCCTTTTTTCCCTTGTTCCTGGCAATAATTCCAACAATTTTTATTGGCGATTTTAGAAGCATCCGGAAGCGGCGTGGTACCGGTCGGGCACCCTTTGCATCGACAGCACCATGGGCCCTCTCCTTCTCCTGTTTCTTTTGAATCGCGCAAAACATATTGCCCTTCTCCGCAAGTATCTTTACAGCTTGTCTCGGCAATACCTTGTGCTCCGGAAGAAAGTTGTATTTCTCCTCCCGGAATATCGCAGGACTGAGTTAATAATTTATTCTCAACAGGTATTATTTCCAAACTTTTGAATCTGACTAAAGCCGGATTTAAAAAACTCAGCAAACTGTAAGCGCCGATAGCCAAAACCAAACCGATTAAAGCGGAATTAATCTGATCTTTAGCTTGGGTAATTTGAGGCGCGCTGCCGGCCGCGGTCATCCAACGAAAACCGGCGATCATAATCATTATCACGGCCAAAAAAGCAATCGCTCCGATAGACCATTTATAAAAAGCGATAATAAATTCTGCCAAAGTTATGTTGGAGATAGTTTTAGGCGTGTCTCCGACATTCATAAAACCCGGAAAACTTATTTGAGGATTAAATTGAATTTCATAAGCCCTAGCGGAATGTATTGTAAATAAACCGCCTATCAATAAATAAGCGAATAAACAGATAAAAATAAAAATTTTTTTGTTTTTAATTGTCATTCGTAACATTCGCATAAATAAAATTATTTTTATGATGGTGAAAAGAAACTTTTAACCGACTGCCAAACATCAGTCAAAAGAAGTTCGCAAACCTTCCAAGGATTGGTTCCAATGGTTAATAAAAGTATTAAGAAAAGTAAAACGACAACAAATATAAACCAAAGAATTCCCAAAACAATAATTTCCCATAGATCCAAGGCCGGTAAAAATTTAGTTTTCAGCAAATTGCCAAAAATTAATTGAGCGTTCATTAGCGAAAAAGTACCAACTAAACCAACCAGAGTTATTGCCGAAGCTCCGTTAATTATCCGAAAAATAGTTTTAAGGCGCTGAGCTGCTTTTTTAAAATCTTCAACCTTAGTTAAGGCTTCGCCGCCGGGGATTTCAGTTTTAGTCGCTTCTTGCGCCCTAGCTACTTTTAATAACCGAGCGGAAACAGCCATAGAGGAACTTGATTCTCCTTCTGAAATAGTTTCCGCAGATGCCGCTTCTGTTCTGTCCATTTTTTGAGTAGATTCTTCCGGGGTGGCCATATTTGCCTCAGGTAAAGATTCTCCAATTCTAGATTGCTGCTGGGCGCGCAAAAATTCTCTTCTTCTCTCTTGTTCTTCTAATTCGCTAACCATATATCTATTATAAAATTTCTAATTTCTAATTGACCTAATTTCTAAGTAATTCCCAAACCCTAATTTTTAAATCTTTAGTCATTGTTTAGAAATTAGAAATTAGGTTAATTTTACACTTGATTATTTGATTATTATCTCTCCCACCTTCCACTCATCGGCTGATTTTACCAAGGTCAATTTTGCTGTTTTATATGAAATATCGGTTTGGCCGGGATGCGCGGCTTGTTCTTGAACTTCGGCGGAAAAAATCGCTTCAGAATCCGGCGTAAATTCATCCAAGTTAATGGAAATTACTTTGGTGGTCAGACCCAAAAAATTACTGACAGCCATATCATTTTTCACTCCTTTTTTAATTCTTGTTTCAGTTTCTGTCTGAAGCGGCTGAGCCATGGTCGGCAATAATTCTTTTAAATTTTCATAATCGCTGTCCGTGGAATAACTTCCATAGCGTTCAATAAAAGAACGGGCTTGATTTGTCAGATTAATTTTTAATAAATCTTCCGCAGTCGGAACCGGCGTTTCTGTTTTAATTTGATTTTGGTCAACCGTATTTTCTTGATTAACCAATTGATTTATAATATTTTTGTTTTCCGAAATTGGTTGGTTCTTTTTTGATATCAAAAACCAAATCGTGCCGCCGATTAAAATTAAAATGACTATAATAATTATTAATTTTCGCATATTGTTATTTTAAAATTAGTTTATTTTAAATCAAAGATTAAAAATCTGTTATAAAATTTCTAATTCCTAATTTCTAATTGACCTAAATAAAACCCAATGAACAAAATTCTAATTATTTAACTTTGGGATTTGTAGCTTGGGTCATTGTTTAGAAATTAAAAATTAGGTTAATTAGGTCAATTTTAAACTGTCATTTTTGATATTTACGTTTTACATTTTTTATTCAATGGGCATGTCGTCAATTTTTTCCGATGAGCCCTTGTTTAAACTTTTATCAAAATCTCTTTTAGCTTGTTCAATTTCCAAAATTTGGCGCGGATCGGAAGTGATTAATTGATCTTCGGAATAAGAAGAAACCACTTTAATGGCCGCGTGTTTATTGCCGGCAAAAAATATGCCGTCGCCGACGCCGCATTCAAGCAATAAATATTTTTCTCCTTCGGTCAGCATAAAAGTTTTGGCAATCAAATCAATGGCGGCAGGAGACTGCTTTAAAAGCAATTGCATAGCTGAATTGGTAACAATCGCTTTTCCATAAGGAGAATTCAAGAAATCGGCCACATCTTGGGTAATAGTGGTTACGCCCAAATAATATTTTCTGCAGCGCTTTACAAGAGCGTAAATAAATTTCGCCGAATCTTCGTATTGCATCAGCCACCAGGCCTCATCAATCATTAAAATTCTTTTTTTCATTTGTGAGCGGACAACATTCCAAATATAATTTACAATCGTATAAATTGCCATCGGCCTTAATTCATCTTCCAAATCCCTGACGGAAAAAATCACCAATTTATTATCCATCTGGACATTGGTCGGATTATTTAAAAATCCGCTAAAAGTGCCTATGGTATATTTTTTAAGCCGCTCGGCCAAGTTGTTGCCGCCTTCCATGCCTTCCAAAATTTCCTGCAAATCACTCATAATCGGCATTTCCACTCGGCTTAAATCACAACCCGGGACAATATCTTTTTTTGCGTATGATTCAATTAAAGCGCGATCAATCAAAGAATCCTCTTCCGGCGTAAAGCTTAGATTTCCCCTTTCATCCGGCTTGCCAATACAAATTTTTAATAATCCTTTCAAGGTGATAACTGCCGAACGAATCAAATCGCTGGTTTTTACATCCTGGCTTGACGCACGCGGCAAATCAAAAGGATTAATTTTACTTTCTGAGGTTAAAGAAATATTGACATAAGTTCCGCCTACTGCGTCGCAAAGATGTTTATATTCTCTTTCCGGATCAATAATAATCACGTCCGTGCCGAGCATTAAAGAACGCAACACTTCCAATTTGGCAAAATAACTTTTACCGCTACCGCTGGTGGCAAAAACAGTAAAGTTGGCGTTCGGCATGGAGAACCTGTCAAATAAAATCAAACTGTTATTATGGCGATTAATTCCGTAAAGCACGCCGCTATCCGAAGTAAGATCGGCGGAAATAAAAGGAAAGCTTGAAGCGCAGGGAGAAGAACTCATATTAACCGTAGTCATCATTTCATCATTAGCTAAGGGCAAGGTGGAATTAAATCCTTGTTCGGATTGATAAAGAACGCGGCGAGTATAAACCATTTTGCCGCCGAATATTGTTTCCACTCTTTCGGTTAAAAGATCCAATGCTTTTAAATCATTGGCGTAAATGGTCACATATAAAGCAAGTTGGAAAAAATGCTCCACCCCGGTCGTCAAATCATCTCTTAATTTCTCAATATCCTGCAAGGCTGTTTCTTTAACCGGATCGCGGGGCATTGTTTTTTCCCGATCAGCTTGAATTTCAACTTCCAAATTGCCGACTTTCTTCAATAATTGTTTTAAAACTTCCTTGCTCTCAACCGGATAAAAAAACATCGCAATATCCAAAGGCGCATTAAGATGAATAATCGGCGAAAACCAACCCACCATGACATAACGAGGGAAGGTGGTGACAAAAATAGTCCTTAAATATTGATCGCCCAATTGCAAATATTTCGCGTCTACTCTTAAAGCCGCCGGAGCAACCAAGTCTCTGACAGTAATAATTCCTTTTTGATAAGCCTCTTCTGATTTTAAAATCTCTTTTGCTTCTATGTCTTTTCTTGTTTCCTGAATTTTTCTTTCTTGCGAGCTTTGGGCTTTGATAGTTGTTGTTGGCTCGTTTAAAGCCGATGGTCGTATTGGCATAAGATTAAATACTAATCACTACAAATTTATTCGTACAAATAATTACAAATTTAATAAATATACGTAAAAATTCGTAATTTATTAGATTTGTAATGATTCGTATTTACTTTACTCAACTCTCAAATCTTTTATCTCAGCCAGTTTTTGATTTTGAGCGCTGGATGGATTATAAGTATTGTAAAAAAGTTCAATTAAACTTTGAGTGTCAAGTGATACGGCCTTAATTCCCATGCTGGAAAGATTAGCCAGAACATTATCCATTCTTCTAAAAAGAATTTCTCTGTATTTCTCAAATTTTTCTTTTTTAAGCTTGACCACGGCGGCGGCGCTCAAAACATCAGTCATAATTGAGATAAAACTTCGTTTTTTGTCGCCCAAAGGATTGTAGGGCACGACTATATAAAAACGCTTGCTCATTATTTCGCCCATTTGAATCAATTCTCTGGTAAAATCAATATAATCCGCCATTTGCGCTTTTAATAAATCATTGGTTTGAGTTCTTTTTAATTCTTCCAATTGAGCCAAATAAGGGTTGATGTTAAACGGCCTGGATTGAATAACGATTTGAATCGGGAAGTCCAAAGAATTTAAAAATTGAACATAAGCCTGAATCACGGCATTCTGTTCCTCTTCTGATTTTAAAGAAAAATTAATTGAAGAAACCAAAAGAATAGACCTCAAAGTGCCGTCTTGTAAAATAACGCAATCATTTTTTATCTCAGAAATGTTTAAATATTTTTGCGTTGATGAAAATTGCGGTTTTTGATCGTTCATATTTAAAATTCTTAATTTATAATGTCATCTGTTTCGTTGTCTTCGGTATATTTTCCCCCTGTATCAACCAGTAAAGCGACTTGAGAAAGACGAGTAGAAGAAAGCGGAGGACGAGGAACAAATTTTTGCATGGTTCTGACGGTTTTTTCTTTGTCTCTGAAATTTTTTTCAACCGTGGGAATATATTCTTTGCGCCAAACTCTTATCTTCGGCCTGCGAAAAGTTTGAAAAGCGTTTACAAGAAAATAATATATCGGCCGGCCGTTAACTTTTAAAAAGGCAAGTGACGCGCCCACTGCCGCAATAATAATCGCGGCTAAAATAAACAAGGCAAAGTCAAATAATTTGTAGCAAATGCCGATTGTAACCGCCGTAATAATAATAGTTAAAAACTGGCGCGGCGTAATCTGCCCGATTATCTTCGGTTCAATATCAATAAATTGTGGAACGATGAATTGCATTAGATTAAATACTAATCACTACAAATTTTAAAGCTTACAAATAATTACAAATTTAATAAATATTTAGGATTCTTCTATATTGTATTCCTGATTTAGAGAAAAGAACCAATAATCCTAATTTTAAACCACTGGTCTTAAGATAAGACATTATTTGTTTATAATCTCTGACAAAAAGTTTGTTGCCAACTTTTAATTCTAGAATTATTTTATTTTCTATTGAAAAATCTAAATAAAATTTACCAATTTCAGTTTTATTATATTTCAATGGAATTTCTAACTGTTCTTTAAATTGAATATTCTGTTGTTTAAATTCCAGCCCCACTGCTTTTTGATAATATTTTTCTTGATAACCGGGACCAATTTCATTATAAACTTTATAGACAATACCTACTATTTTATAACTTAATTCCGGATAAATTACTTTAGGCATTTCAATTTGTAAAAATTCGTAATTTATTAGATTTGTAACGATTCGCATTTAGAATCTAAGATTTTGATTGAGCTCAACCACTTTGTCAAATTCTTCTTCGTTTAAAGTTTTGCGATTTTCTTTTTGTCTTAAAATAATTACTTCACTGACTGAAATTCCCTTATCAATAGATTCTGTGCCGATATCCAAATATAATTTATTAATTTCCGATTCTTTCCAGGCCTTGATTCCTTCTGATTTTTTAACCAAAGATTCTTCACCTAATAAATCTATTTTTTCTTTTATTTTTTGGACGGCTTGTTCAGAACTGCCCCAACGTCGAAAATCCTGAAGGGTAACGCCCTGTAATTCTTCAATCGGACCGGAAACGCGTGGAGTAACTTTAATTTCTTCCATTTTAGACATTGCCGGTTCGCGAGGCGGCCGATGAATAAAAATTTCCGCCTGAGGTTGAGGTTTAATTTCTTTCTTGATTTCTTCAATTTTCTTCTCCAAAATAGGCGGAGTTTTTTTGTCCAAGTAAATCCGCGTCTCTTCTTGTCCGCGTAAGTCTGTGTCTCTGTCCGCGTAAGTCTGTGTCTCTGTTGGTTTTAATTCTTCTTTCGGCAATTCTTTAACCGGTAATTTAAATTTGTCTTCTGCGTCTTCGTCAAGAACAAAAGGTAAGTCTTCTGCCGGCAGTTGATCAAGTTCTTTTAAAACACCTGTAATTTCTTCCGGACCGGAAATTTCTTCTTTCTTTAAAATTTCAACAGGTAAATCTGTCTTTGGTTTTTCAACAACCGCAGTAAATAAATTTGGCGCTGTTTTCTTGTCCTCCGCAGCCTTAATAAAAGATGGTTCTTCAATTTTCTTCTCCAAAACAGGCGGAAGAACCGGTTTAATTTCCGGCATAGCCAATTTAGGTTCTTCTTTAGCAAGTTTTATTTCAGGTATAACAGGTTGTGCCTCCCCTTGTCCGCGTAAATCTGTGTTCTTGTCCGCGTAAGTCTGTGTCATGGGCTGAGGTTTTTTAATAATCGGTGCCGCCAACGGTTCTTGTTCAAATTTTTCTTTTAATAATTTCTCTTTTGTTTCTTCGGGTTGAGGAAGGAATTTTTCTTCTTCCATTTTAGGCAAAGAAGAAACCGGTTTTATTTCAGGAACTGTTTTTTCCGCCGATTTTTCCATTCGGGTAAATTTTTGAATTGTTTCTTCCGGCTGTTTCAGTCCTTCAGCCAGTTCAATTTGAGGAAGATTACCCATTGGTTCAATTTTAATCATTGGTTTTTCTTGTTTCAAAATATCCATCACTTTATCAACTGTTGTTTCGTCCAATTCCACGCCGCCAATTTTTTGCGGCCTTTTTAAAACAATTCTTGTTTCAATTTCTCCGCGCACTTCTCTTAAATAAGAAAAGACGACATTTTTAAAACGTTTTTCCAATATTTCATCGGGAAAAGTCAAGCCAACCTTGGTAATCGCAGTGTCCACGGCTTGATTAATATTAATTGGCGGTGCCATAACTTGTTGTTTTTTTAATTTTTCAATTTCATCATTTTCTTTTTCAAGTGTCTCTTCTAATACCCCGCGTTCAGTTTTTTCTATTTTCACGGTTGGCGCAGGCATTAACCGTCCATCTTTAAGAATTTGAATTTCTCCTTCGTCAGTCATAAATATTAAATCTTCCTCAAAAGCTTCGGGCATTTTTGAGGTTAGTTTAAGATATTCATAAATACCAAAAATTTTTTTGATTAATTCTTTTTTGGTTTCTTCTAGACCAACAAATTTCTCAGCAAAATATTCAGCTTGTTTCACCTTATTAACTCTGCCGGTTCCTAAAATTTGATTATAATCATTCAAACAACCCATCACGGTTAATTCTTTTTTCTCTGATGAAACAACCAAAATTTCATTATTTTGTTTTATCGCCTCTAAAATTAATTTTCGCGGTTCATCACGTGTCCAGGGATCATAAAGAATTAAAAATCTCTTTAACTGTTCAAGAATATCAATATCTTCAATAGCTAGTCCTTGAATAAAATGATTCTTAAAAAGCTCAACTATTTCATTAGTTGTTAAATGAGACAAAGTTAAAAAACTTAATTTAATTTCCAAATCATCATATTGCTGTTTTAAATCTGAATTAAGAGTAACCTTCCTAAGCAAAGGCTCTAATTGGCGTAGAAGTTTATAAGCCCCAATTTCATCTGAATTAAAAATTAAATTGTCCACCTCTGTTTGAAGTTCGGGGATAAATTCATAAGTTTGTAATTGTTCCTCAGTAATAACTAAAACCATAATCTATTTCAAAAAATAATTTAAACGATAAATTAAATTTAGGGCGTTGCTTTCTTTGTAGCTGGACGCTTTGGTGATGGAGGGGTAAGAGGAGTAGGCGATGAAGGATTATTTTTTAAACCTTTAGTTGGCGGGACATTATGCAACTCTTCAATCCTATCTACAAATTTATCAATTACTCCCGCTTGAGACAGAGCAACACCTTTAACTACTCCTGTTTTAATGTCTGTTGAAAACTGTTTCATCTGATCCCGAAGCATATACAACATATCTCTGGTGTCAGATCTTGTACGATTAAAACGCTCAATGATTGCCGTATTTAATACTTGACTTAACCACTGTTTACCACTGGAATGAATTTGTGTTGGAATACCAAATTCATTTTGATCAGCAATAGTATTAATGTGTAGAGATTTAGTCAAAGACTCTGTCTCTTTCTGTTTATCTCTTAAAGTATTAATATTCTTCCAATCATCGCCCATATCTAAAGTACCATTTTTGTTCGTCACTATGTCGGTTAATTCTAATTCTCCGAGTAAATGATCTGATTTTACAAAACCAGCTTTATCGCTACCTCCATTAAATGACGCAATATTACCAATTGAACTTAAAGCTTTGGTTGTTTGAGCTTGGCTATAACCCCCCTTATCCCTTAAGAGATGCTCAAGAAATTGTCGGGTAGAAACGCTATTAGCCGGGCTTTTCTCAAAACGATCTATTTCGTTTTGAGAATATTTATTCTTTATTAACCAATCTTTATGTTCCTTTTGAACCCAAGATTTCCCCATTAAGGTATTCAAACCATGTACTGCTGTAAGTAATTTTGAAGCTGCCTCTATTCCTTCACCATTTTTTGTCAACATTTGTTTCTGTAATTCGGTTACCAATCTTTCTTCATCTGTTCCACCGTCAGTGGAAAGCTTCATATCCTCGGTTTTTTTGCCTACTCTTTTTAAGTGAGTTAATTCTTCTAAACGCGGTCTTTCTCTTTCTTTTAAACCCAACGGTATATAGGAAGATAAATTAACTATTTCGTCACCTACCTTGTTTTTATCTTTAGTTAAAGCACCTATTTTATCATTGCTATTTTTAACATTTGTTTCGGCTGAAGTAGCTGAGATAGCGGCATGAGCTATGTCTTTTGTTAAACTCTGAATTAAATTAGATTTTAACTCTTTATTACTTTTAGTAGGATCGAATATCCCTTTAATTTTTGCTTGTTTCTCTATTTCATTATAACTCCATTCATTATTATTCAACTCTTTCAATTGTGTCTTATATCCTTTTTCTTGCCCTCGATAATTATGAGCAGCTGTTTGCTCGGTTGTAACATTTGTCTTTTCTTTATCTATTTCTTTATCTATATTCTTAATGTTATCCCGCCGATTCTTTATTTCACCTTTTGTCCTTCGAAAAAAATCATAACCATTTTTAGTTATAACAGCTGGATCCATTGCTCTATCTATCCCTAGGGCTATTTTCGGTGTTGCTACTTCTTCCATTTGTCTTTCTCTGTCTCTAGTCATTGCTTTTCGCATTTGGATGCCCTCTTTTAGAGTGCCGACACTAATACCTTGGTATTCTTTTTGTCCAAATATCTTCTGACCGATACCCTTGGTTGCTCTAAGTAATCCAAGATCAGCCTGACGGCGAACTACTCTACTCGCTCCGGAAGCAAAATTTTGCATTCCTTTCACTCCCTGACCGGCCAATTGCGAGCCGGCCACGCCGAGCTGTTGGGCAACCATCAAAGAACCGACCAGCATGGCAATGCCGATTATAAAATTCAAAACATATTGCGGTTGGCCGGTTTCAGAAATAGACGCCGCCAAATTTCCTTCGCCGGATGCTCCTTTTAATGCATCTTGGCCAATAGCAGTAGCTCTTTCTTCAGTAACCATTGTTTTATATATCGTGCCTCCCTGGTCTTGAACCACTGCCAAAGAAAGCCAAAGCATAAAAGCCATGGCCGGTCCGACAATCAATTCATTGGAAAATTTCTTCCACCATTGATCAGCATGACCCTTGCCCATTGGAAAAAGAGGAGCCACAAAAATCAAGGGCGAGAGAAGAATTAAAAACCAAAGCGTCACAATTCTCATTACTAAAATTATCGTAATAATACCAATCACGAAAAGCGCCACTCCAACCATAATCAATCCCAGAATCAAAGCTCCAAAAACCTCAAAACCATTAATATCCGCACCGGTAATTGAATCTCTAAAAGACAATATTTTGCTTAGTCCCAACATTTCGGCAAAATTTCCTTCTGCCGCCGTTTTAAAAGCATTAACAAAAGTCAACATTATAATTTGAGAAATATCAATCAAAAATCCGCAAATAAATTTTGAAAAGTTAACCAAAACCGCCGCCATTACCAATTTCCCTAAAAGTTTTTTGTAAGAATAATTTTCAATTTTTAAAACTGTGCAAAAAGCGATTATTAAAAGAGCCAGGATAAAAGACATATTGCAAATGTCTCGGATAATAATCCATCCCTTGGAAACCGCCGGTGAATTTATAAAATCATTATATTGGGCAACCCAGACCAAAAGACGGATAATAACGATTAAAAGTTTCGCCAATACACTGATGAAGAAAAGAATCGGCCAGCTTAAAATTTGTAAAACCCCTGATCTTATATCTGACCCCGCTGATGACGCAGACATTGTTGCATCAACTTGTCCAACTTGCGCATTAACCTGATAAAAAGCGCAGAAAGACATAACTAAAACCAGCCCCAATAAAATGGGGATGATAATTCTCTTTTTTGTTGATATGCGGCGTAAAAAACGCATAAAAATCAGCTTGTTAGAAATTAGCTTGTTAGCTTTTTAGGGTTTCCGGAGGTCTGACCTCCGACGAATTTTACTTATCAACTTGGTTAGCTTATTTGCTTACCAGCTTATTTGATCTTGACAAAAGGCAAAAAATATGATAGAGTATTATATAGTTGAACAATAACGTTTAACTCAATAGGGGGAAAGATGAAAAGCTCTTTAAAAATTTTTTTAGTTATAATTTTAGCAGTTGGATTTTCCAGTTCAGTTTTTGGACAGTCAGTTTGCGGTTGGGTTCCGATAGATTCAAGTAACGCATCTGAGACAATATGGAATAAATTGTCGTATATGACGGGAAATTTTCGAGATCACGGATTTTCAATAATCTCAAGTGATCACAGTCCGTGGAATAATAGTCAAAGTTCTATTGAATTTGCCGACACCTCTACTTCCGGAGAAGGAATAATATGTGTTTCAAAAGTATTCAATTTGGATATTGGCGATTCCTTTCGACTTTATCTTGACATGAAAAGTTGCCCCGCAGATTCTGTTCAAGTTAAATTCTATATGGTCTCAAATGGAAAATTCTATATGAGTAATTGGAATTTTTGTTTACTTACCGACTGGAAACAAAGAATTGATTTTGGGACACTCGCACCACCAGGAAGCGGACCTTGCGCAACAAGAATTGATACTTTAACTTTACTTATCTATAGTAGTCCCAAATTTCCTTTTAGTGGCAAGTTTGATAACCTTACTTATAAAACTTGGAATAATGGAAATGAGGTGGTTCTTGACTCAATGGGTGAAAACCAAGCGGTGGAAGAGGAATCTGGAATAAAGAATCTGAAATCTGAAATAAAAGTTTTCCCAAATCCATTTTGCCAATCTTTACTGATTACCGGAGCATCCGACAAGTCTGTTATTAAAGTGTATGATAAAGCCGGTAAATTGGTGAAATCAATTGCTAATTTCTCTTGGGATGGGAAGGATGCAACGGGACGGAAATGCCCAAATGGAATGTACTTTGTAAAGATTCAAACAGAGAATAAGGCTATAACTCAAAAAGTTGTATTGATGAGATAATAATTATTCTCATTCGGGGCGGGTGCTTACATCTGCCCCTTTTTTATTTTAAGGTATAATTTTAATCAATCCTTGGAAAGAAACATTTGTTGTTTTGCCCCAATTGTCCGTAATTGCAACTTTCGGTTGAAAACAACAAGCATTAGAACACCCAAATTTATTCCAACCCGGGCCACCAGAGGCGCAAGAATAAATATGATTAAATTGGAAATAATTATTCGTACAAGCATTTGGAGTATCGCCAAAATTATCGCAAGTTAGATTATCAGCGCAACAAACCGATTTATGATTTTTAGCCATTACCAAATATGGATTTGGCTGGATAACATCACCCCAATCAATGGTAATATTGCGAATTGGCATTTGATCTTTATCCGCCCAAGCATAGAATTTCAAAACCGCCAAATAAGATTGAGAACGGGTAATATCTTTATTGTCAACGTCGCCAATGGTTATTTTGTTTGAACTACCATTCTGACATTGGCCTGTTTCAGTACAATAGACAGAAGTAATTTGCGGACTTTTAATATCAGACGGAATGTTTAGTGACATTTTACCTTCTATATATGTATAATCTAAACCGAGGTGTATTTCACAAATATCTCCTATATTTTTTCCGGCACACGAACCCGTAGTGGAACAGGTAAGATTACCGCAAGTGTAATAAGTGGCCGGCTCTGAACAATCTTGACTGCTTAATTGGCAGGTATTATCCTTTTTCGGGCCATCTTCGCAAATTCCATTTCCACATGTTCCCGCCATAAAACAATCATTATCAGTTTTACACGAACGATCAGCCCCTGAACATGTCCCAACACAATCATGAGAAACAATAGATGTTTTCTCTCCACAATTTTCATTGGTTGAACAACTATTATTTTGACTTGGGCCATCCTGACATTTTCTTTGGCAAACACCGGGAGAAATATAATCATAAATTAAATAAGATGCGGCAAAAAGTTTTTGTAAAGGGGTTATGGATGAATATATAGAAGATGAATCAATTATATTATCTCCACAACCACTAGCAGAAGTGATATAAGCTGATGTGTCCCAGCTACCAAGCGCTCCCCAAGGCTGGCATTGGGAATCAGTTTTATTATCTGCATCCATGGTAGTATATATTTTACTATCTATTGGATCATTATAATAATTTTTAATATTATTTACTCTATTAGTAAAAGCCTTGGTCATATTTTGATCGCGCCCATTGGCTATTTTTACAACTTGACCACAGCCAGGTTTAGTATAAATTTTCATCGCATATAAAATAAAAGTATTCGGTTGGCATAAATTACTATGATCTATATTAATTTCTATTTTTTTAAGCGTTGCATCAGGAGAATCGCTTGTAAAAAACACTTTTATCTCTCCATATCCAGCTTCATCCCCGGAGTCTCGTCGAAGAGAATAGTAATCTCCATATTTTGTCATATCTCCCCATACCCACGGCCAATCAGTATCATCATAACTACCTTCTTCTGCACCACTACCTCCCGCGTCACCTCCCGTATTAACTGTTATTTTTTCTACCATTTCTAAGGTAAGATCTTTAAATTCCAAAGGAATAGAAATAGAGGAAGTGCTAAAATCACCCGTTGTCTCCTCTCCTGTATTATCACAATTATCTACAACCCAGGAATATCTATCATTATTAGGTGATAAAATCATTAGTTCCTTTCTGTCTTTTTTCTCCGTGCAATACCATTCTCTACCGCTAGCTGCTTGATAGCCGGCAGAAAGAAATTGATTATAAATATCCGGATCGCCGGTTGGTTGACCGGGCCACCAAGTAATACAAGCGTTTACATCCGCCGGTTTTGACGGATCCGGTTCCAGACAAAAACCTCGCAAACCAATCGCGTTTGTTTTTTTAGTTAGAAGCGTCCAAGTATTTCCAGTAGGATCACCCGCGGTTATTTTTTCACAATTTTCTTTGGTTGTATCTGAAGTTATATCCCCATTACTGCTAATACAAATCATACCTTTAGCTGAGTCTTCCGAATTATAATATTTTGTCGTTCCACCATAAACAGCCTTAGTGTAACTGCATTGGCAATCTTTTTGGTCGCCAGTCCCACCAGTAGTATCACTGCAAATATTAACATCTGAATAATAAGGTGTGCTATCGGCATTGCTTTTAAACGGCGAATCTTTTTCCGGATAAGCTCGGCAGGTTTTGGCGATAGTAGATTCTGTTAATGTGGTTAAGTCAGTAATAACTTTATTATCTTCTGAAAAATTAATTTGAGTTTTTCCATCAACTCCAAAAACCTTTCCTTGAGCATTAACATAACTTAATCTATAACCCAAATTATTATTTGCATCTACATATTCCTTGGCTGTTAATCTTTCAATCGGATACATATTGTAAATTGAGTGTCCGGCATAATCCATTCCACTCCAAGAAACATCGCGATCTTGATATATATTTTCAGTTAAAACCGCGGGGTTTTGTTCCCAAATTAAATGTCCGCATTGATTTGTATTTCCGCTGCCGATTAATTTGTCGCAACGACCAACCGCTTCGCAAATATCTTTGTAAGAACCGCTGTTTGTATCCCATTCAGAACGCGAACTGGTGCAAGTCAGCCATTCGCCGCAAGTTCTATCTTGTCGCACTTTGAGAATTATGTTCGCGTCATTTGTAGTTTGGCCGTTTGGTAAACAATATTTTGTGTAATCATCACTGCCTTCTTTTGCGCAATTAACCGGCGAAACTAATTCATATTTTGGATTAGTCGCTTCCGATTTTTTGTAAGTGGCAAAAGTATTATAATTAGCCGAACCCTGGCTGTTATCTAATAAAAGAATACAGCCTTGTTTTTGTGAAACATTTCCCTGACAAGAAGATTGATCCAATTTTCCATCATCAAGATAGTAATATGGCTGAGGCGTGAACTCAATAATTTGTAAATTATCCACATCAATTACATCTGATTGACTATTTGTATCTGATGTGGCGACAAAAATTTGTAATTTGTCAACATTAGAATCTATTTTTTCATATCGCCAAAGTGATTGCCAATTATTATTTGTTATAGCTTTATCAATATGTGCCTTATTCGCTATACCAACATGACAATGGGCACGATCTGTACTCCCACTTTCTACGCAAGAATCCATATTACCTATTACTGCATGGACTTCGAGCTGCCAATCTCCAGAGGGTGGTGTTACACCTGGAATTCTTGCATTTCCAAAAAAATAAAAATATCTAGGATATGGTTTTGGATCAATTTTAATATCCTCACTAACCAAACCAACCCAATGATTTCCATTTGCGCTAATTCGTAAAGCTTTCTGGCCATCTATGTGATCGGAAATAGAAGTAAACGCGACAGAAGTATATCCACAATCCTGTCTATAGTCCCCTGTTGGACAATCTTTTAGCCATTGATTATCAAAGGGTGTGTCTTCAAAACTTCCATTAGTAACCATATTGGTTAAAGTTCCCACGCTTTCGGTAAATTGCGTGCAACCGGTTTGATTCTGCGGACATAAACCGGCTACATTTTGATAATTTGCAGTACATTGACCATCTGAACCGCAATCAGAATTTTGGCTGCAAACGGTCCCTATTTTATCAGTAGCACCTTGCGTACATTCTTTACTGGTATCTGCACTGGTCCTGATTCCATAAGTGCCATTAATTTGATACGGAGTTTTATTGGTATTGTAATAACAAGGCTGATCAGTTCCTTTCGTAAACCAACCCGTTATATTGTCTCCTCCTTCCAAATTTACTTTTTCGCGATATTCGCAAAGATTTTCGCCCGGGTCTTTGAAATAAACCGAACTGCCCGAACCGCTGATATTGTATTCTTCGCAGCCGGTATTCGCGCTGTCGCAAAGAATCTTAGTAGAATAATTATCAGGATTATTTTTTAAATATAAATCAGACCAACCGGTTACCGTGTCTGTAGCAGAAAGAGTCGGCAAACCAAATCTTTGGCAACCCTTGTTTGTTTCTTGGCATGATTTTTTAGAATCATTGATCAGATAAATCGGACTATCGGCCGGGACAGTTATTCCACTTTTAAATGTTTCAGCAAGCGGTGAAGCGGAATTTTGGGTGTCAATTAAAGCTTCGCAACCAACTGATTTTTCATCGCAAAGACGGGCAAACGAAGCCAGATATTGAAGTTTATTATTTTGATCTTTGTAGGCCTGACAACCCGGGACAGTGCAACCAAGAGATACCATTTTTGTGACCCAAGAATTTTTGATTAAATTCAAATCGTCTTTAACTTCTTTTAAAATAATGTTGTCGATGTAAAATCCATTCGGGCCGGTAATAATAATATTCCAGTCACCGGAAATTAATTTATTATCATAAATAGGTCCAAATTTAATTTCTTGCCAATCAGAAGAATTAATAGTTGTTGAACCAATAGAAACAGCGGTTGTTCCTTGAGTTGTCTCTTGTTGGAAAGAAGCAATGTAAGAACCCGAATCCAATGCCCAGAAAGAAAGTAAATAAGATTTTTCACTGGTTAAAGAAACTGGGTGAGAAATTGTAGATGTTGTACATCTTAGAGCAGCATGCGCTAATTTTGAAAACAACAATCCGCCAGTTGTGGGTATGTCATCTTTACATAAATTACCCCTTAGCGAATGACCTGTGTAAACTCCTGATTCATTAACCGGAGTGCCACTCCATCCTTGATTTGTCTCATCTTCAAAATCATTTTTTAAAACTTGTTTTATATTATTGGCCGCACTGCCTTTATATTCTCGGCAATTGACATTAGCCTTACTGCAAGAAATACTTTCATTTGGAATGGCTTGATAAATACAATTTCCATTTTCCCATGTTCCACGGCTGGCTGTACATTTAGCTGCAGTGAAATCAACCACGGCGGTTTTCCTTAAAGAAGAACAACTGTCAGAACAAGTAATTGTATTTTCATAAATACGATAACTTACTTTTCCGTCCGCATCATAAAATTCTTTGCAACGAGGATCTGTTAAATCTTCCGGTCCATTACAATTAGCTCCTTCTAAAGCAGAATTCACTTTTTCCGGACCATCATCTCCTGTTGTTAAATAATATTTTTTTAATTGATAACCATTTGTGTCTGAACCAACCCAAGTGTAATAATAACCGCAAGCATCGCTTGGTTTTTGGCATTTTCTAATATAAGAATAATATTGTATGCCTTCGCCGCCTTTTACCACTTCATCCAAATTGGTGAATTCTTCGCAGCCAGGTGCGGAACAAGAAGTAGCCAAAGAAGGAATCAGCAGCACATCAGGCTGTTCAGTTTCAAAATTAGTCTTCATTTCTTTAAAATAATTCGCTCCAACGCATTTTTCCGAGCAGCGATTTTTTTCAGAAACAATTCCCGGTATGATCGGATCATTATTGATCGGGGTGTATAATCCGCAACCGACATCTGCTGATGAACATTTTTTGGCAAAATTATCGCATTCCGGATTATCAGGATTAGTATTACAACCCATCCAAATTGGCGCGGTTTTTAAATAAATTTTATTATTTGAACCGTAATCTTTGTAAGGTGAAAAAGTTTTTCCAATTTCAAATTGAGTATTATCAAGCAATATTTCTCCGGAATAATCAGTGGTAATTAAATAAATTCTGGTTACTTTGGCCTGACCGGTGGGATCAGTATTATGATAAGTACAAACAGTTCGTTGCCATTGATTTTTATTAGTAGTTGGCAATGAACAGTCAAAAAGAGGATCATGCCATTCACCTTTTCCATCCGTACCTTGCATATAAATTTTAAAACTTCCACTAGTGTAACTGTTTATTTTTGACCAAACGCTGGCAGTAACATATTCGTCAGGTTGAACTATTATATTAACGCCTTGTCCTGCGCCATATCTGCATTGGTTACAAGGTTCTGTCTTGGTTTGTACGCACGTACATCCAGAAGCATAGACATTAATAGCTTTACTGCCGGATAATTTATCAGCATCAATCAATGAATAACCTTTCCAATATGGATCCCATCCATCAGCTCCATTCTCTTTAAGAATACCGCTTTCAAAACCTCCATTTGGTGCTAAATTTGTACCTAAATCAAGGGCGGTTCTGATATATTCATGACAACCCTCTGTGCTGGCATCGCATTTTTCAACACTGCGATTAAAGAAAATAGCATTCTTGGAATTATCAGTCGTAACGTATTTTCCGTCATTATCTTTTGAGTATGACACTCCCGGACTTTTGCAAGCCCAAATATCTTTACCTCCGGTTGCCAATCCTTTACCGTAATCAGCACAATACCATTTGCAACCAATATCACTGGCGTTGCAATTGGCAAAATTTAAAGTATTGGCCAAATAAGAATAACTTTTGTTGTCACTGGTTCGTTTATAAGTTTGGCAAGTATTAAATTGACTATTGCAAGAATTTCCGCCCGCTCGCCAAATATTTTTTTCTCTGGTGCAGTAACCCCAGGTATCGCATTTTCCGGTTACGTCTTCATGAATACAATCTTTCATATCAACGCAAGTTTCTTGGCGTTGGCTGGAACCGGGCAAAGGAATGGCTGAATAAGCAATGGTTTCACATTGAAAAGACGGAGCTTTCAAAACCCAATTCGGATCAACCAAATGACAAAAAGGAGAAGCGGGTTGCCATCTGGCACATTTATTTACCTGTGAGTTACCTTCATTTCCTGCCGCCGCTATTCTGAGAGAAGCAAAAGGACAATCAATTGCACAATCACCCACTGAACTAACCTTATCAAATCCATCAACAATATCTTTTAAAGTAAATTGGGCATCGCCTAATTCACCGTCATAAATTTTTTGAGCCGCGATTTCCAAACCTAATGGAAAAACTCTGATCGCGCGCAATTTTTTAATATTAGTCAAACTGTAACGATTTAAATAATCAGTGGCTGCATCTTTTTTGCTTCGTCCGCTAATCAGCCAATCCGGATGGATTAAATTTTTATCCATTGCTTGTTTCAGGGTTAAATTTTCTTCAAGCGCTCTGACTATTCCCGAATCCATCACGCAATTGCTTGGCAAGGCGTATTTTGGATCTTGCGGACAAACCGAGTATTCATCATAAATTGATATTTCCCCGCCCTTTTTCAAAGAAGCCACTGCCAAGTCGGCAAAAAAAGATTCGCCACCGGTGCTTAACGTGGTTACTCCTCCGTTTACGTTTAAAAACGGCTCTGATCTGGGCGCCCATGGAGCATAATTCCAATTAAAACCTTTTTCAAAAATTTGATTTAAAAGTTTGCTTGTTAGAGTGCTGGTAAATATGCCAATCGCGTCGGCCGCGGCCACGCCGGTATATTGCATTGGACTGGCTTCGCCTTTTTCCACAACTTGACGGGTCGCTTCGGTGACCAAAGTAGAAGGCGTTTTGGTTAAGCCGGAAATTTTAGTTGTCACATCATTCATCCGGCCCTGGAGAGATTGAAAGAATTTGGAATTTGTCACCGCAGTGGTTTGTTTGTTCATTAAGTTAGATTGAAGTTCCAAGGTAACCCTTAAATCATTATCTTCCGAATACATTCTGCTAATATCTTCCAAAGTAGCTTGTTCTTTAGCTGTTACGGCTGTAAAATCAGTTTTATTAATCATGCCTTCCAAAGTAGTTGCCCAATCTACCAATTGCTTAACATAAAGATTGGCACGCTGAGTATATGCAAGGGCGTTAACATAACTGCTATATTGTCTCTTCTCTTCCGTGCAATCTTGGTCTCCAACCAATGCTGTTAATCCTTTACATACATATTTTTTACAATCTGTTTCAATAACATTACCAATATTCAAACATTCCTGATTGGAACAAAAATCTTGCTGCTTTTTAGCCGCGCAAATCGGTACATTTTTTTGCCAATATTTCAAATATTCACTATAAGAGTCATCTTTCCCCCAAACATTTTCTTTAATTCTTTCTTGAAGACCAGTTTGAATTATAAATGAAGTATTAATTTTATTAACTTTTAGATCCTCAACTGCTTGAGAAAAGTCATTTTGGATACTTGTAAGATCATCTGCGATTCCCCTTAACTCATCTTTATGATTGGGGCCATATTTCCAAATATTATCCACCCATTCTTGACTACTATTTTCACCTAATGCCCAATTTTTCAAAATACTATCCGCCTCAAAAACAGATTTAAAACTGGAGCTATATCTGCCAACCGGGCCCTCTTTAAAATCTATGGAAAATTCAATTAAATTTTTCTGCTGCGCTTCGCTTATTCTTTGTTTTATTTTTGAAAAAGAACAATGAGTTTCCTGTTTCCAAACTTTCTTTTGATAAACCGGATCAAAAGAAATTAAAATATTTAAACGAAGAGTCGGATCAATCGGATCGCACAAACTTTGCGTAAAAAATCCGGTAGCTCTGGCCGCCGAATCAATAAATTCACCCAACATATCATCGCCCATTGCAGTCCAATAATCAGGACTGGAAATAAATAATGGACTTTGACCCTTGCCTCCGCCGGCCACCCATTCGGCAGTTTGCGTGGCTATTGTGCCGGTATAGGAATTAATCGCATTCCTATAGGCAACTCCCGCTCCTTCTTGCCAAGCTTTTTTCAAATATTCCCAAACTTTATCCCAAATAAATTTAGGCCAATCTTCAACCGGCACTGCTTGAGCTTGTTTTGGATAAAATAAAACCGGAGTCGCTATTGATAAAAACATTACCAATAAAACCGCCCCGGCCATTACTTTAAATTTAATTTGTTTTTTAAAATCCATATTTTATTTCTTAATTTTGAATTTTAAATAATTTCTATAATTCAAAATATAAATATCAACAACTATTCAATTTTTATTTTTCTAATAAGCTAAAAAGCTACAAGCTAATAAGCTTTTATTTACTGCCCTTGTTGCTGGGCTGATTGCAAAAACATCAATTTTAAAGTTTCGTCGTCTATTTTATTTAATATTTCCGGATCCGCGCCCTGAGTAATTAAAATTTGGCGCAATTGATTTATATCCAAATCAGAAAAATCGCCCGAAGTAGTATTCGGCGTTGCTATTGTTTCCAAATCTATTCCTGTTTCTGCCTTAGTTTCATTATATAACTTCTGAATAGTTTCGCTATCAAGCTTATCCACAACATCACGAGCTAAGCCGCCTTTATCCACAAGTAAATCACGAATTTTTTGAACAGATTCATTATTTGTGTCGGCAGTGGGGTTTAATGTCCCCACGCTCGGACTGGAAAATGTTTTTTCCAAATTATTTTCACCGCCTGCTGCCAATTTATTAAGCGGAGTTGAGATAAGATTCAGAGGATCGGATTGCGCGTCTACTTCAGTTTTATCAGAATATCCGTCGCTGTCGGAATCAACCAAATAAGCCGAAGTTCTGTATTTAAATTGTTCGTCAAAATCGGAAATGCCGTCATGGTCCGTATCAACAACTTTCAAGCCGGCCAAAACCTCTTCTTGAGTCAATGATTTTGGTTTGGAATAACTAATAAAAGGAGCATAAATTGCCCCTTTTATTTTTAGAAAACCAAGAGTAACGGCGCCAATGCCGATTAAGATAAAAAAAACTATAATAAAAGTATTTTTATTCTGCGGCATGAAATTATTTTTTAATTTTATTAACTAAATTTATCCAATTTTCAATTGATAATTCTTGTGCTCTGGATTTTAAAGAAAGATTTGTTTGAGATAAAATATTTTCACCTTCTTCTTTATTTACTATACCACTTTTTACCAAATTATTCAAGAGGTATTTTCGCGGCGAAGAAAAACCGGCTCTGACAATTTTGAAAAAAACATCTTCGTCTAAATTAATTCTGTTTGATTCATAATTTGGAATAATTTGTAAAATTATTGAATCAACTTTTGGTTTGGGCCAAAAAATTTCTTTTGAAATTTTAAAAATTCTTTTGGGTTGACTATAAAATTGAACCGATATTGCCAAAAGATTCATTTTAGGCGGTTTGACTAGAATGCGCTCTCCGACTTCTTTTTGGAGGATTAGAGTTATTGATTTTGGTTTTATTATTTGACTTAAAAATTTTCTTAAAACTGCGCTGGTAATATTAAAAGGTAAATTCGCCACCACTTTATAAAAATTCAATGCCTGAAATTTAGAATCTGGAATTTGAAGAATATCTTCTTGTAAAATTTCAATATTTTTATAATCCTTTAATCTATTTTTTAAAACTTCAACTAATTTCTTGTCAATTTCCACAGCAAAAACTTTTTTTACTTTTTTTGCTATTTCTTGGGTTAAAATTCCAAGTCCGGCACCGATTTCTATCACATAATCTGAACTTTCCAAATTAGCCGCGTCTAATAATTTATTTATCGTTTCTTGATTAATTAAAAAATTTTGTCCTCTTCTTCTCAAAGGTTGAATTTGATATTGAGAACAAATTTCTTGTGTTTCTGTTTTAAGCGACATCAATTAAACCACTAAATTAATTAATTTTCCGGCGATAAAAATTGTTTTTTTAATTGTTTGTCCGTTTAAAAATTTTTGGATTTTCGGACTGTTGAGGGCAATTTGATTTGCTTCTTCTTCGGTAATACCAGCTTGAGCTTTAATTGAATCTCTTATTTTGCCGTTAATTTGAACAACTAAAACAAAATCTTTTTCCTGAATTAATCGGGGATCAAATTCGGGCCATTGTTCTTGAAAAATACTCCCAAACGAGGACTTATGCCGACTTAACACTGACTTATGTTGACCTTCTGTGCCAGTCCGTGTTGCTTCCGTGTTAGTCTGTACCCGTTGCCAAAGCTCGTCGCAAAGATGAGGGGTGATAGGAGACAATAATAAAAGTAAAGTTTTAATATCCAGAATATTCGGTGATTTTTCCAAAGCATTTAAATATTCCATTAAAAAAGCGACTGTAGTATTGAATTTAAAATTCTCAATATCTTCGCTTACTTTTTTTATTGTCTGATGTCTTAAACGCTCCAGATCAGGATTTGGTCCGCCAGCTGGCGGATTAGAAATTAGAAATTGAGAATTAGAAATTACAAGATTTCTGACCCGAGCCAGAAATCTTGCCACTCCTTCAATGGTTTGAGTGTTCCAGGCAATTGGCTGATCAAACGGCCCCATAAACATTTCATAAAGCCGCAAGGTGTCAGCGCCATATTTTTTAATAATTTCATCCGGATTAATAACATTGGAAAAACTTTTACTCATTTTTCTGCCATCTTCAGCTAAAATCATTCCGTGTGATCGCCTTTTTAAATATGGCTCGTCGTTTTCCGCAATGCCGATGTCGTATAAAAATTTATACCAATAACGGGAATAAAGAAGATGCAAAGTTGTGTGTTCCATTCCGCCATTATAAATATCAACCGGCAGCCAATATTTCATTTTTTCAGGACTGGCCAAAGTTTTATCATTTTTAGAATCAAGATAACGGATAAAATACCAATTTGAACCGGCCCAATTCGGCATAGTATCGGTTTCTCTTCTTGCCCAAGCGCCGCAACGCGGACATTTTACTTTTATCCAATTCTCGCATTTACTGAGTGGCGACTCGCCGGTTCCTGATGGCTGATATTTTTTAAGATAAGGCAATTCAACCGGTAAATTTTTTTCTTCAATCGCCGTCCAACCGGGATTTAATAATTCTCCCTGATTAAATTCTTTGCAATCCGCTTCTTGTTTTTTACTTTTTATTTTGTCAGCGCATTTTTGGCAAAAAACCAAGGGAATTGGTTCTCCCCAATAATGCTGGCGGGAGAAAACCCAATCTCGCAATTTATAATTTATTTTTAATCCGCCTGATTTTTCTAAAGTTAATCTTTCGGTAATTTTTTTTCTTGCTTCCGCAGAGGTTAAATTGGAAAATTCATCAGAATTAATTAAAATTCCTTCTGATTCAAAGGCCTCTAATAATTCATTATTAGCGCCCTTTTCCGCGGTCCGCCCACCGGCGGACTGATTTTGATCAGGTTTAATTACTTCAATAATTTCCAATCCGTATTTTTGAGCAAAATCAAAATCTCTTTGATCATGAGCCGGCACAACCATAACCGAACCTCCGCCATAAGCGGCAATCACGTAATCGCCAAGAAAAATCGGCACTGATTTTTTATTGATCGGATTAATGGCATAAAGTCCTTTTAATTGAACACCTGTTTTTTCTTTTGCCAAATCGGTTCTTTCCATATCCGATTTTTCTTGAGATGCTTTAATATATTTTTCCACTTCTTCCAAATTTTTAACTTTTAATTTTAATGTCTCAATCATTTTATGTTCCGGCGCGATTACCAAAGCCGTTACGCCGTAAATCGTATCAACGCGAGTGGTAAAAACTTCAATAAATTGTTCTTCTTCCGATTCAGAATCTTTAATTAAAAATTTTAAATTCGTTCCTTCGCTCCGTCCGATCCAATTTATTTGCTGAGTTTTTATTTTTTCCAAATAATCAACTGTTTCTAATTCTTTAAGCAAGCGATCGGCATATTCGGTAATTTTAAGCATCCATTGTTTCATTTGCCGCCTTTCGGTTTGAGCGCCGCAACGTTCGCATTTTCCTTGAACCACTTCTTCATTGGCCAAACCAATTTTACATTTTGGACACCAATTAATCGGAATCTCTGATTGATAAGCCATGCCTCGTTTAAACAATTGGATGAAAATCCATTGGGTCCATTTATAATATTTCGGATCAGTGGTATTAATTTCTCTTGACCAATCAAAAGAAATTCCCAAAGATTTAAGTTGTTTTTTGAAAACAGCAATATTTTGAGCCGTAATTTTGGCCGGATGAATTCCTTTTTTGATGGCATAATTTTCAGTCGGTAAACCAAAAGCGTCCCAACCCATGGGATAAAGAACGTTTTGTCCTTGCATTCGCCTTTTTCTGGCTAAAACATCTAAGGCCACATAGCTTCGACAATGACCAACATGAAGACCATCTCCTGAGGGATAAGGAAATTCCACTAAAATATACTGTTTGGGCTTTTCAGAAGAATTTTGGGCCTGATAAAGTTTATTTTTATCCCAAAATTTCTGCCATTTTTTTTCTATTTTGGCAAAATTATAATCTTTCTCTCTTTGGATTAATTTTTGAAAAAATATTCTATCTATCATAAATTTATATTACTTTTATTTATAAATCTTAACATAAACTTATCCTCTTGACAAGCGAAAAATTAGTGGTATAATGAAAAACAACCCTGAATAAGGGCTAAATTATGAAAAAACCTCTTGAAAACAATTATCTTAAGGTTTTTCTGAACAA
>Ga0172379_10002396_pt1 | contig 33295 bp, 26 predicted proteins | sample GrowelOW334metaG_FD_119756 | JGI IMG/M metagenome (GOLD analysis project Ga0172379, IMG submission 119756) | Groundwater microbial communities from an aquifer near a municipal landfill in Southern Ontario, Canada - Groundwater well OW334 metaG | ecosystem: Environmental > Aquatic > Deep...
AGGCGTTACAGGTCCAACTGGAGCTACAGGTGTGACTGGACCGACAGGTGCAACAGGAGCTACGGGTGTTACGGGTCCGACAGGTGCAACAGGCGTTACAGGTCCAACTGGAGCTACAGGTGTGACTGGACCGACAGGTGCAACAGGAGTTACAGGTGTTACAGGCGTGACCGGACCAACAAGTGCAACCGGAGTTACAGGTCCGACAGGTGCAACAGGAGTTACAGGACCAACAGGAGCTACGGGTGTTACGGGTCCAACCGGGGCTACAGGTGTCACAGGTCCAACAGGAGCAACAGGTGTTACAGGACCGACGGGTGCAACAGGCGTAACCGGTCCAACTGGTGCGACAGGTGTGACTGGACCGACAGGTGCAACAGGAGTTACAGGTGTTACAGGCGTGACCGGACCAACGGGTGCGACAGGTGTTACAGGAGTCACAGGACCGACAGGAGCTACGGGCATGACTGGTCCTACAGGTGCAACTGGAGTTACAGGTGTTACAGGCGTGACCGGACCAACAGGCGCAACTGGAGTTACAGGTGTTACAGGTCCAACGGGTGCTACAGGTGTTACGGGACCGACAGGAGCGACAGGAGTGACTGGTTTGACAGGTCCAACCGGCGCGTCTGGAACTGTTGGTCCAACAGGTGCAAGTGGTGTTGGAACAACTGGTGTCACAGGTGTAACGGGACCGACTGGTGCGACTGGGATAACGGGAGTTACTGGACCAACGGGTGCAACCGGAGTTACAGGTCCGACAGGTGCAACCGGTGTCGGAACAACTGGTGTTACGGGCGTAACTGGTCCAACTGGGGCTACGGGTGTTACAGGAGTCACGGGGCCAACGGGAGCGACAGGAGTCACAGGTCCTACAGGTGCTACAGGTGTTACAGGACCCACAGGAGCGACAGGTGTTACAGGAGTCACAGGTCCTACAGGAGCAACTGGAGTAACCGGCGTTACAGGTGTAACCGGAGTATCTGGTCCGACAGGAGCAACGGGTCTTTTACAGGCTGGAACTTCCGCCGGTCAAACTCCATACTGGAACGGTTCTTCATGGATAGTTGATGCTAATATTTACAACAATGGAGCCAATGTTGGTATCGGTGACACTAACCCAACTTTTAAATTATCGGTCGGAGGTAATATGGAAGCTGAAATATACTATGATTCGTCTGCAGTAACCACATATTTTCTTGATTTAGGTGCAAGTGGAGCGGGAGTTAAATCATTAGTAACGGCCGGAGATATTGATGTTGCGGGCGGAACAGGAAAAATAACCGTAGGAACGATCGATCCTCCTTATACCATTAATGGTGAAAAATATGCCACATATCTGGCGTCTATGACCGGCGTCAAAGAAGAAACTACCGGGAAAATCAACCTTAATTTAAAAGATGCTAATTCAAAAACTTACTATCAAGTTATTGATTTTAATAATCAACCTGAGGGATCGGACCTCTGGTTATTTGCAAAAGCCACTCAATTAAAAAATAACGTAAACGAATTAACGGTCTTACTTTCAAACTCAAGTAGCAGTAAAACTTGGTATAAAATTAATGAAAGCGCTTTTACATTAACAATATTTTCTAATTCCCCAGGTGAAGTTTCATATCGATTAACCGCGCCAAGATTTGATTCAGAAAGTTGGGCAAATAGAAGATCTAATAGTGATACTGCCGTAGGTTTCGTAATCAATGATGATGGAAATATCGGCACCGGCTCCCCGACCCTATCAATTAATAAGGCAGAGTTAATCAAACCAGAAGGCATCATCTATAATGGAAATCTAGATAATTTTAAACAAACAAACTCACTCTTTAGTCTAGCTGGTGATTTTGTCGAAGAGTTTATTTCAGTTAATGAGGTTTTAATTGCCAAATTAAAATCCGGATTTATAGAAGCAGAAAATATTGTTGTTAATAATTATCTTGTTGCTAAAGAAATTATTACAGACAAAATTACCGTTAGTGAAAAAATAACTTCACCGATTATTGAGTCAAAAAATATAATTGCTACTGATACAGCCAAGCTTAATAAAGTTGAGACGAATGAAATTAAGCCGCAAAACGGAGACCTGATTATAAATCTGGAACCGATTCCAACTGTTGCCGATCAACAAAATGGCGACAAGGGCCCACTGGCTAAACTGATCATCAAAGGCCTTGAGGGAAAAACCGTGACTACACTTGATGCGTACGGAAATGCCAGTTTCTCTGGCCAAGTAGTCGCCGACACATTAACAATTAATAACGATGCAACGGTATCCGGAAATCTGAATTCCAATACATTAACGACTAATGAAGCTTCTGTGTCTGGAACATTAAAAGCTAAAGAAATTCAATCCGACAACATAACCGCTATAGAAAATTTATTAGATAAAACCGCTAGTGATTCCTCAAATTTAACAACCAGCATTAATGATATCCAGAAGCTTTTAGCTGACATAAAAAATCAACCTATCCCCGATCTTTCTAATCAGACAGATTTATCAAAATTAGGGTCATTTGAATCAATGACGGTGACCGGACTTTCAAATCTTTATGATGTTTCTGTTTCAAATTCCTTACTGGTTGGAACAACATTAATTCAAAATAACTCAATTATATCTTTGGCGTCCGAGTTAAGACTTTCTTCTTTCTCAACAATTAATCTTCTTGATGGAGCTGTTATAATCGCAAAAGACGGTACCATAACGACCCAAGGAGAGCTAATTGCTGAAAAAGGAATACGGACGGATGAAATAAAACCTTTAACCGATAATGGCCAAGTAACAATTAATAACTTAGCAGTTAACAATCTGACAATTAATAATATTTCTACAAATTCTGCCGTCATCGCTGCCCCGGATAACTTTAATTTAAATGGAATATTTGCCCCGGCAATTGAAACGTCGACCGCTTCAGCTGGACTTGGAATTATTCCGTCAAATCAATTAGAAATCATTGTTTTTAACGACCGTGTAAAAGATGGTTCATTGATTTATTTAACACCTACATCCCCTTCTCCGATTAATTCACAACCGACCGTCGTAAAAAAAGAGTCATGTTCTTCGGGAACCACAAGTGGGAATTGTCGACCATATTTTAAAGTTGCGATCGATAAAATAAATAACGAAAAAATAGATTTTAACTGGTTAATAGTTAATTAATATTGACAATATTTTTATATTGTAATAAAGTTAATTTATAAGAAAAAAAAATAAAAAAATGATAAATAAGAACAAGATAGAATGGGGACTTCTTTTTGCCCTTCTCACAATGTTGGTACTTTTTATTGTTGTCTTTTTTTCAATAAAACAAACTGCTGTTCCGACTGAAAACGGTCCGACTTCAATTGAATCGGATAAAAGAGAAAAAATAACCCCGACAAATACTCCTACTCCCAAACCAATCCCCCATGGAAAAGTAGAATTTGGAGTTTCTGTTGGTAAAGGAACAAAAGGGCCAATCATGAGTCAAGGATCTATCGACCCTTATGACCCAGAGCATGGGGCAGTTCAAACTCTAACAATTGAAGTCTCCGAACCGGTTGAAAAAGTTGTCGCAATACTTGCTACCGATAATAAAGTTTCACAAGAATATAAATTAAAAAAAGTAAAGGGAACGACTTGGAAGGGTAGTTGGAGAGTTAATGACAGTTATTTATATAATTATATTTTAACTATCAAAGCTACCGGACCTACCGGCACATCAAAAATTGATTACACCTTAAGATAATGAACTATAAAAGATTATTGTTTTTAATTATTGGCATACTGATAGTATCTTTTTTTAGAGTAGTTAGTGTTAAAGCTACCGAATGTTCTGATACTGATGCAAATAGTGACCGATATACACTCAGTGGAAGTTGTACTTTTCCCGGACAAATTGATGGGATAGATGCAAATGGAGCAAATTCTACTAATTCAGCTATATTAACTGTCGTGTCAGGAGTTACTCTATCAGTATCAAGCAACCAAACTCTGGCAGTTGGAAAAATTGACATGAAAGGTGGTGGCGCAATAATCATTCCAAGAAACGTCGGGGCCCAAATTAAACTCAAAACTCCCATTTATATGACTGATGAAGATAATGATGGTACCCCAGCTTCACCTTCAGCAATTCTTGTTCCTAATGGGATAGATAAAAGAATGTACACTATTTCTGCGGCCAAAAAATCTTTATCGGACTGTAATGATATTCCGGCAAACGGAGGCGCAAATGTATGGTCAACAACTACCTGCTCTCCAGACCTAGATGGCGATGGTTATACGTCTTCCGCACAATATACCTGTACCGATAACGCAACCTGCAGTTCGGTTGCCTATGCCGGCACAGCAGGCACAAATGATGTCACCCTGTATACTGTCGGGGAACTAAAAACCCCTCACGAAACTCCTAGCGGTCCTGACTGTAATGATGATTATATCGATCTTTCTCCTAATGCTGATAAAGTCTATCAATCAACAACTTGTTATGCCGATGCTGATAACGATAATTACGGGAGTGCGACGTCAAAAGCTTGTGTTGGTAACGCATCATACACATCTTATTCATCTGCTTATTACACTTGTTCTAATGCTACTTATGGAAGCGCCGCGTCAAATGGAGCCACAGCATCGACTGGTAATTTTTCATCCGTCAACACTGACTGTTGGGATGGACATGCTTCATATAATTATGATTGCGAACCTTTGGCCTTTGGTGACGGAAGGGATGGTCAAGATCTTGCCTATACCGATGCTGATTATGCTCCGGGTATAACCACGTCAACTGCTTCTACCTCCGCCGGTTCCGGTTCAATTGTCACTACTTCTAATATATCCGGTTTATCTCAAGGAGATATTGTCTTAATTGCTAATCTGCAAAGAGTATCCGGTACTTCTGCTAATGTCGGTAAATATGAATTTAAATTAGTTAATAGTGTCAATACCGGTACAAAAACCATAACTTTTTTTACTAATTTGAGTTATACATATGACGGAACAACCCAAAAAATAATCGTCCAAAAAATTCCTCAATATACAAATATCACCGTTTCAGGAACCATAACCCCCCTTGCCTGGGACGGAACAAGCGGTGGAATTTTTGCCATTAAAGCAACCGGGACCGTATCAGTCCCGAATGGAACTTCTATTGACGCCTCAGGAATCGGATATCAGGGAGCTCCCCAACCGGCAGTTGCTGCTGCAGGAGACGGCGGAGAATCACTATGCAGTGTCACCGGTGGTGGAGCGGGTAATGCCGCAAGTGCTAATGGTAGCCCCGGATCGTGTGGCGGCGGTGGAGGAGGAGCGAGCAAGTTAGGTGGAACAACTGGAGGAAGCGGATCAGCTACATCTGGAGGGGCAGGTGGCGGCGGTGGAAGAGCCACTACAACTACTACTCAACTTAATGGTTCGGGTGGTGGAGGTGGATATGGTGCGCTAGGAGGCGGGGCTGGAAATGCCGGATCAAATGGCGGTACTAACGCCAGCGGAGACGGTGGAGGCGGGGCCATCCCTTCTGCAGCAATAGGTGGAGGAGGAGGAGGAGGAGGGACTTATGGTTTGGCAGATTTATCTAAGCTATTCTTTGGTTCAGGAGGTGGAGCTGGCGGATCTCTTGGATCTGTTTTTAAAGGTGGTGCAGGAGGATACGGAGGCGGAATAATATATATTTCTGCTACAACAGTGACAAATAGCGGAACCATTAAATCAAATGGAACAACTGGAGGAAGTAGTACAACATCCGGAACAAGCACAACTGGAGCCGGAGGCGGAGGTGCTGGAGGTTCAATATATATACTCGGAAACAGTGTCAGTTTAGGCACAACTATTGTCACCGCTTCCGCCGGGTCAAAAGGTACGGGAGGAAACGCCGCTGGAAATGGTGGAGTCGGACGTATCGCGGTTGGAGGCCCAAGTATAACCGGCACAACAAGTCCAACTTATACAGCTCTTGGCGATATAGTAAGTACCCCAACACCGGTAGCAACACCAACACAAGTACCAACATCAACTCCGACCCCAACACCAGGACCAACATCAACGCCAACACCGACACCAACCATTACCCCAACGCCAGCAGGGGGTTGTTGGGCAATCAGCAATGTATGCGATGCCTTATGTCAATATAATAGTGTCACTAATCCTGGCTGTGGCAATAGCTTTGCCTCCGGAACAGCATGTTCTGCTAACGGAACCGGATCATGTTATAAAACAAGCGCTAGTTCCGTAATATATTGGTGTTATGATTCTTTGAACGACCCCACCCAATGTTCAGATATTGGATACGGATGTCTTTATGATTATTCTGCTCAGCAGTGTACTTGGAAACCGTAAATTATTTTTTTACTGATACGTCTCTCTTATTTTTAGTTTAAAGGCGATTATATTTGTCAAAAAATGGATAGGAATAGTAATTATTAAAGCAATAAAAAAAATCCGTAAATTTATTTTTTCCCAAAAAATCGCAAATATCGGATATGCTAAAAAAAGATAGTCTGATTGATCAACTATCCAGAATGATTCCCCGCGTTTAAGTCCTAACCGTCTTTTAATAAATCCTGAAACTATCGCTCCTAAATATACCGCCAAACCTGATAAAAATCCATTACTATGAACTATTATTCCTCCCACGATTCCTCCTAAAAGAGCTATCGGAAATCCAAAAATAGTCTTACTATCTCCCAAAATCCTACGTCCGTCAAACCATAATTTATTTCCATCCAAAGGATAATCAGAAAGACGATATTTTTTTCGAAAAAAATAAAAAATATTTACAAAAACATTTGCCGTCCATAAGGGAATCAATAATTTTGATACTTCAATCATTGATGCAATATAAACGAATAAAATCCAAGTCGTTGAAGATGGGAAATTAAAACAGCTCGTGAATCAAAAAGGCAATCGTTATATTTATAATCTACTTTGTAAATGTTTTTACTTGGCGACATGGTTTCTAAGGTGATTTGTGAAAGAAAAGGATCATTATAACTTTTCCAAAAATAAAATTTCCCTTGAACGACCGATATCAAAGTTGACTTAGATGATATTTTTTTTGAATCACAAGTTATTCCGTCGACAGATACTTCATGATAAAATAGATGACTATATTTTGCTAAAATAGAAAAAATTGATTCTTCTTTTTTTACATCATATCTATACAAATAAAGATTATTTTCACTTGTAACCAAAGGCAGGTTCAACTTGTTTTGAGATAAAATAGTCACTTTATTTTGAGGATTTACTTTTAAAGAACCGTACTTAATGTATGAGACTACCGGTGAATATAGATGAAAATATATCCCTAATATAAAACAAATTATAGTAAATAATATGTATTTTTTTTTATTTCTAATCAACAATATTAATCCAAGACCTGTAAAAAAAAGTGCATATTCCACAATCGGCCGGGTTTTAAGCATTTGGATGCTAAATATTGAATTCACTCCAGCTTGCAACAAAACAAGGACAACGTAAATACTAATTATACCCATTACCAATAAGTTCACTATTTTTTTCTTTGGCAGAATTTTTTTTTGATTAAAAAAATAAACAAGCAGCCATAATAAAACATAATTGAGATATGCTTCATACCATAGCGGCCCGCCATCTATGATTGCTTTCATTATTCCATACGAAAAAATTCCATATACCCAAAGAAAAAACACTCCATGTTTTTGACCTAAATAGATTCCAAATCTCATTAACTGGAAAACAGTTAAAAGCAATAAAAAAGAAGACATTATGTAAAATAATCGCAATTCTTTAAAAGCTTGAAAAAAAGTAAGCCCGCTTCCATAATATGGAAGATCGCGGATACCAAAAATTGTTAATATCCAAGTTAGAACCGGTTTGAAAGTATGGATATGAAATGGTCCCACCGTCGTATCAAATCCGCCATTATAAATGAAAGAGGAAGTTTTATTAAAAGGCAAATCAAACGAACGACTGACATATATGTAAGAAAAAAGACTTAAGGCAGCTAATATAAAGATCGAGATATTTAAAAATATTTTATCTCGTCTTTTAATTTGAATTTGATGCTTTACAAAACATGTCGCAAGAAACATTACCGCTAAATATAATAAAAACACTAATATTTTAGCATCAGAATAAGCTGTAAAAAATATATTGGAAAAAAATATAAGTGATATTGCCAGATATTTTGAAAAAATTATTCCTACGGCAAGGCCTATCACACCAATAAACGACAGTAAAAAATAAATTTTTTCGTTAGCCTTCGTCATTAAAATATTATATATCTTTATTTTGTATACTTATTCCATTAGAATGAGAATGTCTTATGAAAAGATTCCTTATCCTGAATAAAACTAAAGGATTTACTCTTCTTGAAATTTTAATTGTTATTGCTTTGCTGGTAGTGATTGCCATGGCCATAATTGTTTTTTTAAATCCCATGCAACAAATCAATAAGGCCCGGGATTCTAAAAAAAAGTCAGATTTAAATGTTTTTAAAAAAACTCTTGAGGACTACTATAATGATAAGTCGTGCTATCCAAAGCCTTCAGAAGTTTGCTACAACGCTAAAGCACAATATGCGCCGGCGGAAGCAATTACTTGTAATATTTGCGGTAGTAATCCCTTATCTCCTTCTTTTACCCCATATTTAACTGCACTTCCCTGTGATCCTGAATCGCCAAAAAAAGAATTTCTCTATCAGGTTGATGATCTGAACTGTCCAAAATGGTTTAAGGTTTATTCTGAATTAGGTTATAAAATTGATCCTATAATCGATGAACTTGGATGCACAGACAAGGCATGTGGACCGAAACCATTTTATGGATATGATTTTGGAGTTACCAGTTCAAATATTGATGTTGAAAAAGCAAATTCATTCTATTGTCTTGCAAGTAACAATGTATGTAATCCGTGCGGAACACTTATTGAATGTAAAGATAGAAAGACCTGTCAAGTTTACAATAAATATTATACGAATAGCTCTGACTGTTGTACGGACAATAATTTATGCGCACCTGCCCATTGCACGGATATTTTAACCGGCGGATGTTTTAATTGCGGCTATTCATTTCTCGACTGCTATGCAACCGGAAAATGCGTCGCAAAATCAGCAAAGCCTGGTCTTTGCCCTTAAAACACTGTGAAAAAAATTATTCAAAATACTAAATATTTTATATTAGATACGCTTATTTTTTTACTCCCCCTTTTTTTTCTGAATACCACTCAAGAATTTTTTGCCACCAATAAATTATATCTTTTGGGTTTTGGAATTTTATTACTTTTGCTAATTTCTACAATCCAATTAATATTTTTAAAAAAAATCTCTTGGCAAAAGGATACTTTTGACGGGCCAATCATTTTATTTTTAACGTCTGTCGCCGTATCAACTTTTTTTACTCCAAATAAGGTCCAATCTCTTCTTAATCTTAATTTTGGGCTTGCAATGATGGTTTTTTTAACAATTTTATATTTTTATGTTTCACGAAATTGTGATGAAAAGGGCGACCACAAGGGGTCGCCCCTACAAATTTTGTCTCTGATATCCGCGTTATTATCTGCAATAACAATTATTTTGTATTTTCAACCTTTCAAGAATATTGCCCCGCCTGGATTTTCTCCGGTTGGGTCGCGCTTGGATTTAGCAATTCTACTGGGATTTTTTGTTATTTGGGCGATTGTGTCATTTCCGCGAAGACGGGAATCCAGTGATTCTGGGTCCTTGATCAGGTCAGGAATGATGTTGATAATTAATTTACTTGCTCTATTTCTAACTGTTTATTCTCTTATCAAACCTAACTCGGGTTTGATTTTGCCATCGTTTCGTCTATCGTGGTTTGCCGCTCTTGAAATTCTAAAAAATCCGTTGACGGCAATAATTGGAGTCGGCCCCGATAATTTTTCCACTGTGTTTACTAAAATTAAAGATTTTTCCTACAATCAATCCCCCTTTTGGCAAATTAATTCCTTTTATGTTTCACGTTCGGCTTTTTTACAAATTATCACTGAAACCGGAATTTCTGGTTTATTGTCTTTTTGTGTTTTGATATTTTACACAATCAAACAATTAATACGGGTCGGTCACGACCGACCCCTACAATTATTTTTATTAATTTATCTAATTATTTGTTTATTTGTCCTGCCTTCTTCTTTGATCATCTGGTTTTTATTTTTTACGGTTTTGGGTTTGACCTTGCCTACCGGCAGGCAGGTGAATCAAGCCACTACAAAATTAACGATTGATCTAACCGATTTTCTCCCTGTCTACCTTGGAATTATTATAATTTCCCTTAGCTTAATCGGAGGCTTCGGTTATTTACTTGGCCGATCATACACGTCAGAATATTTTTATAAAAAGTCACTTGACGGGGTGACAAAAAATAACGTCGAGCAAGCATACGAAAATCAAAGACAGGCAATTATTTTAAATCCCTATATCGAAAGATATCGGAATAGCTTTGCCCAAATAAATATCTTTATCGCCAATAATTTAGCTAAAAAAGAATTAAAAAAAATATCTGAAAAAGAACGTCAAACGATCACTCAAGCAGTTCAGATGGCAATATCTGAAGGAAAACAACTTATAAAACTAAATCCAAAAAAAGCCCAGTATTGGGCTAATTTAGGCGACATCTACATGAATATTATTTCTCTTGCTAAGGATTCAGATATCTGGGCTATTGCGTCATATCAAAGAGCAATTGCGCTTGACCCTTTCAATCCTGTTTATCAATTAAATATTGGAGGTGTTTATTACCGTATCGGAAGATATAGGGAAGCGATTCCTTTTTTTGAAGAAGCAACTAAATTAAAACCCGACTGGTCAAACTCTCATTATAATTTAGCCTGGGCATATTTTAGAAATAAAGAGTATCAAAAAGCTGTTCTTTCAATGCAAAATTCTGTTAATTTAATTAATAAAAATAAATTTCCTAAAGAATGGGAAACAGCTAACCGTGATTTTGAATTATTTAAAAATGAATATGACAAGTCGAACGATAGTCCGAAATAGATAAAGGCTATTTCAAAAAATTAAGCGGATTTAGCAGCGCTCCGCCGGACCGGATTTCGAAATGCAGATGGGTCCCTGTCGATCTTCCGGTTGAACCCATAACTCCAATCTGACTCCCCTGACCAACCGAATTACCTGCCTCAACCGAATATGAAGATAAGTGTCCGTATAAAGTTTGATATCCGTTACCGTGATCAATAATTACATGACAGCCATATCCCCAGTTTAGACAACCAGCGTAGACAACGGTTCCTGAATCAGCGGCTAAAACAGGGGGGGACCCAGGATTAGCAATATCAAGAGCCTGGTGGTACCAAACATAATATTGGGTAATGATTCCTGATGTTGGCCAAATAAAATTCGAAGGCCCTTGTACTCCCGCCTGAATTGAAGCAACAAACTGGTAAGCTGGTTTTTCCGGCTCAATTGTACCGCCTGGCACATATAAAGTCTGGCCGGCTATTAGCGAAAAAGTATCTAGATCTTCGAAACTGTTGAACGGAAAATTTAATATATTTTGGGCATTGGTATTGTATTTTTTGGCAATAGAATAAATTGTTTCTCCTGATGCAACTTTGTGGATAATACCTGTTACCGGAGAAATTTTTAGAACTTGATTGGGTTTAATTAAATCACTTTTTAAATTATTGGCCCATTTAATTGTGTCAACCGAAATATCAAATTTATTTGCAATTGAAGCTAATGTTTCTCCCCCTTTAACAGTATAATTTTCTACTTTATCGCGTGGTTTAACCGAAAAAACTGTTGATAGTGAACCGCCATAGGGGTTATAAGAAACGACCAAGGCCTGATAATTATTTTGATTATTAAACGATTGGAAAAAAGGAGCATTTTCAGCAATAATTGGACCACCGACAATCGCTGCGGCCACAATCATTAAAAAGGAAGTATTTAAGAAAGATGAAGAATATTTTCCCCTCTTAACAATTAAAAAGGCGACAATTATATCTTTAATGCCTTCAAATACTTTACCCGCGCTAATCAGTCTGGATAAAAAATAGTCTTTTAAAAAGATTGTAAACTCGCCTATTTCTCTCATAAAACAGGCTTACATTATACCACGAATTACAAATCGCCACGCAGGGGTTTGATTAATCAAACCCCTACAATGATTAAATTTAAATCCAATTTTTTACACCATCGCTGATGTGATTCTTCCGATTGCAACCTCGAAAGCTGCTTGCTTCAAAGGCATTTTTTTCTCAACTGATTTTTTCCAGATTGCCTCAAAAGCCCGTTCCATCATAACTTTCAGTTTGTCATTAACTTCTTTTTCGCTCCACCAAAATCCGGCTTTTCCTTGAACCCATTCAAGGTAAGAAACAATCACTCCACCTGAATTGGCAAAAACATCAGGAACGATTATTTTGCCTTTTTTGGCTAAATACTCGTAAGCTTCTTGGGTTAATGGACCATTGGCCATTTCAACAATGATAGGCGCTTTAATTTTGGCCATATTTCTTTCATTAACCATATTCTCAAGAGCGGCCGGTACCAACACATCAACATCTAATTCCAATAGCTCCTCATTGGAAATAGTCTTTCCGTATGAAACTGTTCCTTTTTCTTTTTTATTTTTTAAAGCACGATCTAAATCAATTCCATTTTTGTCATAAACTCCGCTTTTGGAATCGGAAATGGCCACGACTTTAAAACCGACTTCAGTCGCCAACTTCGCAAAATAGTAACCAACGTTTCCAAAACCCTGAACGGCAACCGTTGTTCCCTTTGCTTTTTTCTTCATCTTGGAAAGCAAAGATAAAAGACCAAACAATCCACCCCGGCCGGTTGCTTCAGTCCTTCCCAAACTTCCGCCCAGTGCAATTGGTTTTCCGGTAAATGTAGCCGGACTTTTATAACCGATTATTTTTTGATACTCATCAAGCATCCAGCTCATAATTTCCGGAGTTGTATTAACGTCAGGAGCTGGGACATCAACATCTTCGCCTATAACATGAGCAATTCTATTGGCAAATGCCCTTGAAAGCCTTTCTAGTTCGGTTTTTGATAGTTTTTTTGGGTCAACGACAATCCCACCCTTTCCTCCACCATACGGGAGGCCGGCAACGGCACATTTAATCGACATTAACGTCGCTAATGCTTGGACTTCTTCGCGGACAGTTTCAAAATGAAATCTAATTCCACCCTTATAAGGTCCAAGGGCACTGTTATGTTGAATTCTCCAACCTTTAAAAACCTTTTTTTTGCCATTATCCATGGTGATAGTGAGAGAAAATTCATGAGCAAATTCCGGCTCAATGAGACGTTTGATCATTTCACCGTCTAACTGCATTTTTTCGGCGGTTTTTGTAATCAATGCCTGTGCCGATTCAAGCATTTTTTTTCCTGGACTTTCCATAAAAAAATAAAAAAATTTATAATAATTCCAAATATTTCTCAACCTCAAGCGCCGCCTCAACTCCGGTTCCGGCTGCCGTTATTGCTTGTCGATAGTAAGGATCAGCGCAATCTCCGGCAACAAAAACTCCTTTAACCGATGTTGATCTTCGTTCAAAAATTTTTATGTAACCTTTTTCATCAACCTCTACTTTTCCTTTAAATAAATCTGTATCAGGTTTGTGACCAATTGCAACAAACACTCCATCAACTTTTAAAGTTTTATCCTTAACTCTAATACCCTCAACTCTTAATTCCCCTAATATTTCTTCAACTGAGCTATTCCAAATTATTTCTATCTTTTTGTTTTCTTTAACCCGTTCCTGCATTATCTTTGACGCTCTAAAAAAATCCCGTCGGTGAATAATATATACTTTTTCAGCGAACTTTGTCAAGGTTAAAGCTTCTTCCAAGGCTGTATCCCCTCCACCAACTACGGCCACTTTTTTTCCTCGAAAGAAAAATCCGTCGCAAGTAGCACATGCTGATACACCTTTACCCCGCAAACGGGTCTCTGAAGGAAGATTTAACCACAAAGCTTTTGCCCCTGTGGCAATGATGATGGATTTTGACAAATAGGTCTTATTTGTCAAATTAGTCTTATGAGTCCCATTTGAAAAATCCACCGTCAACACGTTCTCATCCACAATCTTTGCTCCAAATTTCTTGGCTTGATTTCTCATTTTCTCAATCAATTCGCTGCCTAAAATCGACTCAAATCCGGGAAAATTTTCAACTTCTGAAGTTAGGGTTAATTGACCGCCGGGAGGCGATCCGGCAAATATCAAAGGTTTAAGGTCGGCCCGTGCTAAATAAATGGCCGCAGATAGTCCTGCCGGTCCACCACCAATAATAATTACATTTTCTTGCATATTGGTCTAATTGGTCGAATAAGTCTTATTTGACTAATTTACAAATTAATTGCTCTCTCCACCATCTTCCCTATCTTATCAGCATCTTCATTTGGTATTAATTTACAGATATCAGATATTACTATTTCCTTGGACAGTCCGTCAATAGCTTTTTTGACAGCCGATATTTGTTGAAGGATGTCAGAGCAGTCCCTTTTGCTACCAAGCATCTTCTCTATCCCCCGTAACTGCCCGATTATACGGTTTACCCTTTTCTTTGTGTCTTCCATACTGGATACCAGTATAGAGTATGTGAGATTAGAATGTCAAGAGCAAAAGTAAACAGCTAAATATTAAACTGTTAAAACCTAAAAAAACTTATTAAACATTAAACTTGTAAACAAAAACATGTTTAATATTTAAGTTTTAATAGTTTATTTAACCGTTTAAGTTTTAACCGTTTAACTGTTTTTATTCCTATAGTTCTCAAAAAGAAGGTATCAGAGTAGATATTTAGCAGATCATTTACGCACCCTTACTTAAGGAGTCCAAAAATTCCTGATTATTTTTAGTTTTACTCAGTTTTTCAGTCAAAGCCATTAATTTTTCTTCTCCGTTTAACAGATTCAACATTCTTCTTAAGGTATTAACTTTATTCATGGTTTCTTTATCAAATAAAAGTTCTTCATGGCGGGTTCCTGATCTTTCCGCGTCTATCGCCGGAAAAATCCTCCTATCTGCAAATTTACGGTCCAAATGAATCTCCATATTACCTGTTCCCTTTAATTCTTCATAAATCAAGTCATCCATCCGCGATTCTGTCCCGACCAAAGCTGTTCCAACGATGGTCAAGCTTCCGCCTTCCTCACAGTTGCGGGCCGCACCTAGGAATTTTTTTGCCGGGTAAAGAGCCGATGGATCGAATCCGCCTGATAAACTTCTACCGCTATTAGTGACGGATAAATTTAAAGCTCTAGCCAATCTTGTAACCGAATCTAACAAAATAATTACGTCATATCCAACCTCAACTAATCTTCTTGCCCTGTCTAAGGCTAAATTAGCAACTTTTATCTGTTGGCGTGGCGATTCATCAAAGTTTGAGGCGGCGACCTCACCTTTAATAAATCTTTTAATTTCATTGACTTCTTCCGGTCGCTCTCCAATCAAGATTGCCATCAGATATGCTTTCGGATAGTTTGTGCCAATCGCTTCAGCTATTTCTTTCAAGAATGTGGTTTTACCGGCCTTTGGCTGAGATACTATCAAAGCCCGTTGCCCAAAGCCTACCGGGGCAATTAAATCAATTATTCTCGTTGACAGAACATCCTTTGTTGTTTCCATTTTCATCTGCTTGTTCGGATGAAGAGCGGTTAGTTTTTCAAAATCTTTCCTTTTGGCGCTCTGTTCTTCTGTCATTTCAATTCCGTTAATTTTTTTTATCAAAAGAAGAGAGTGAAATCTTTCCCCTGGCTTAGGCGGACGGGCTAAACCCTCAACTTCGTCTCCACGACGGAGCCAAAATCTGCGGATCTGCGAAGTAGAAACGTAAATATCGGCATCCGGTGATAGAACATAGTTTTGTCTTAAAAATCCATAACCGCCAAAAGTAATATCTAAGATTCCTTTTGCCTGGTAGCTGATTTTCAAATCTTCCTTCAATCGTTCTTCAACCGGAATATCGTATCTTTGGGCCGGCAAACTAGGCTTAGAAGCTATGATGGGTTTTGCTTCCATTGGTACAATCGGTTTTGACTCCACTTTATCGATTAACTTCGACATGTCAAGCGGTTGATCAACGTTTAAATTTTCTACCTTATCCTTTGAGGATTTTTTTAATGCTGCCATAGATGATAATGGAGAACCAGAGATCCTCCGTTAAAAGGGTTGTTTTTGTCTTTTTCCCTTGAGAAAGTAAAGGGTTAAATGCCTCCTGCCGAAAATTATTCAGCAAGAAAATCATTTTTCTCAGGACCGCCTAGCGACCCTAATTCCCTTGATTTGAATTGCGTAAAGAAAAAGATTTTATTTATCTCCCTATTAGGAGGATCTATTAATAGTATATCTATTAAAATCTCTTTGTCAAGGCCAAAAATAATTATTTATTTTTCTTGATATAAAGAGCCATCCCGATAGTAATCGGGATAAGCAAAATAAGAATAAGCAATACTAAAATAAATTTGCTGCTGATTATATTCTTTATAATATTCGGAACTTTTTCTTCCGAACTTGTTTTATTAATATTTTTTTCAATTTCATTTAGTTGACCGGTTTTAGGATTGATAATTGGTTGATTATTTTTTGTCGAATTCATAAGGTTGAGGTTCTCATTTTCAAGATAAGATTTATTAAGTTCAACAAACTTCGATGTGGTAACAATTTTAGGGACACCGCCTTTACCGTCGCTCATTTCAAAATAATATTCAGGAAACGGAAGATTTTTCCCGTATATTGTAAAAAAGCCGGTATCATCAGCCGTCGTTGAATAAAAAGTGGCATCACTATCAATTAGTTTAACCGTGATTTTAGCTTTGGGCATTGGTTTGCCGGTATCGTCATAGGCATAACCTTCAACATAGTTTAATATCGGTTCATAGCCGGTTAAATTTTCATCTTGGAAATTAATTTTCGAAATATCAATGTTGTTTGATTTGATAATCGGTAAAGTTAAATTAACTTTTTCAGCAATTATATATAAATATTCCTGGACAAGTTTATTTTTATCAATATTAATAGTGAAATTACCGTATTTATCGCCGTTAACACAATTACCATAAACCTTCTTGGTATCTTTTCCGACTAAGCAGATCTTCGCTCTTGGAAAAGTTACTCTTCCTTTAAAGTTAACGAAACTACCCATATCCGTCGACAAAACTGAAGATTTAATGACAAATACATCCTCGATAGGCATTATATACGGGGCTCCTTTGGCAACTAACGGAATATCATGATGATATTTTGAAAAGTCAAAATCCTTAGGAGGATTCTGAGGAATAGGAATTTCATGAAATATATCCCCCGGCAAATAAATATCGGAGTAGATAGTCGAGTAATTTGGATGGAGAGACACGTTTCTCGTAAATAAATGGGTGGCTGGAGAAACAACCGACATCTGATAATCGGCTTCTTTTGAAACTAAAATATTATAAATTCCGTTATCAATTTTTGTTATTCCGTAGTTGTTAAAAGGCCCGTCAATTACAGCCGGCTTACCCTTATCATCAAGAAGGTTTACTCGAACTCCGGACATCGGCTCAAGTGATTGGGAATCAAACACCCGACCATACGGATCCCAATAAAAAGTAATGCAATCTTCCTGAAGTCCTGGTTGAGTAATATCAATGGTCGGTCCGACATTATTAACCGTTCCCAGTTGCTGGGAAGGATTCTGATCGTCAACCGGAGTTCCGGCTCCGGCTCCCATTTCTGTCGGGAGTGCCTGTCCGTCTCCGATCGCATAATAACTCCATTCAATATGGGCGGCATATTTACTGGAAACCTGTATACTGACTTTTCCGCTTGGAACTGTTGTCGCAGTCCCTTCTCCCAAAACATTTTTATCGTTATTATTTATGGCAATTTTTGTTTCACCTGGTTTCGAAGACAAAAAAGTAAAATCTGTTACTTGTGTCCATCCCGGTTTCATGTCGATATCCTTTTTAAGCTCTGCCTCCTCATGAGTTGTATCGTTACAGTAGTTTCTCGTGCTGCCATTTTTACAATCTTTTAGAATTCTTTCATTTGTTTCAACATTTGCATTAGCGCTATTATGCAACCAAATTTCGCATCCTGCAGAACCGGAGATACATTGACCGTCTAAATTTAATGTGGCATACATAATCATCTTGCTTTTATTTGGCTGATTCATCGGGCCGGCAGGTTTTCCAAGAAGACAGGTTCTGGTTGAACCCTGATCCATAATCGAGCTGATATCGGTAATTTTTGCCACGGTCAAAATCGGAAGAAAAAATAAAAAAAACAACAAAAACAAAGACATGGAGAAGAACTTCTTCATAAAATCATTATGACAGGGTTTTTATTTACTGTCAACTTCTCGGGATTTTTTTATATAAAATAAAACTGTCAAAGCTACTATCATGAGTATGGCTAATGCGCTCAATATTAATAAAAAGTTAATATTAAATATGTTTTTTTTAGAAGTATTTATTTTGTCAATATCATTTAAATTTCCTGTCACTGAATTGATAATCGGTTGATCGCTTTTGGTCGCCTGCATCAGATCAATATTCTCAGCGTCCAAATGGCTTTTATTTTTAGTCACAAATTCGGAAGTGCTATAAATTATTTTTTCTTTGGTAATCGGATTTACAAATTCAAAATAATATTCAAGGTAAGGCAATTTATTTGTGTAAATAGTAAAGAAACCGCTATCGTCAGCTTTTGTTTGATAAAAAAGTTTGTCGTTAATCTTTAATTTCACCAGCACTTCGGCTCCCGGAACTTTAGCTCCTTGTTTATCATAGGCGTATCCCTCTACATAACTCAAGATCGGCTCAAAATAAAAAACTTTTTTGCTTTTTGAATCTTGTAATAAAGAACCCGTGTTTAATGTGTCAACCTTTTGATTGTTTTTGTAAAGATCCAGGTTATTTAAGTCAACTTTGCCGGCTGTAATCTGAAGTTTTTTTTGCGGTACCTTGTTTTTCTCAATGGCAATTGTAAACATGCCGACATTGTTGGCGTTGACGCACTTTCCTACAGTTTTTCCGGCTTCATCAACTAAGCAAACTGAGGCCATTGGGAAAGTTTCTCTCCCTGTGTAGACAATAAAGTTGCCCATATTCTGCGACTTTAAGGTACCATTGACGATTTGAGCGACGGCTCCCCGATATGGAGTTGATATCGGCTGAAGTGGAATATCATAATGGGTGACGACATTGGTTTTTTCGATGATATTGATTCCCGGATAATATAGATCAGAATAAATCTTTGACCAGTTAGGACTTAATTTAGGTGTCGATGAAAAAGTGTGATTTGTGACCGGGACTGCCGTCATCTGGTAAGTTCCCTCTTTTTCTACTTGAATGTTATAAACACCATCAAGCCCGGTAAAGTCATTGCTCCAGTTGTATTTCTGGACTGCTTGTTTGTTAGTTAAGATATCTATTAACGTCACCTCGGTATCCGTGATCGGCTCCAATGATACCGCGTCAAATACCCGTCCGTAAGGGTCCCAAGAGATCGTCTTACATGTTGACTGCAGACTATTCGTTGTCTCTTGAGTCTGTTGTTTTAAAGAATCTAATTTAGCCAACTGCTGACTTGCAGCCTGACCGGTTGGGGCAATCTCTCCCCCTCCTCCAAGATCAGTAACGTTTACGGCGGCAGACCCAACTGCAGAAAAATCACTATTTGTGTGGCGCGCCGTGTCTTCCTGGATAATGATATCGATCGGTCCGAAAGGCAAAAGACCGGTCACCCCTGGATTTAATTTATTTTCAATAATATTACAAGGTTGATCAACAACCGGCTGAAGGGTTGCAAGAGCTCCATTATTAGCATCATGATTAACATGTTGACAATGTTTGCACCTATTTTGTTGATTTCCTGTCAAAGTCGAGCAGTCTGTTCCTTTTTCCACACCAACATAGTCGCTACAACTTCCCATGGCCTCCATTTGAGCTCCGGCCGAATTGATCCCTTGGTTCCAAACACAGGTACAGCCTGTTGGAGATTCGCATGTTCCCGTCAGTTCATAATTAGCTGTCTGTATTGGTTGGGCTCCACCGTGGGGGATATTGCCCACAAATGCCGGAATAAGACAAGTACGGATCTGCCCTTGTTGCGAAAGATGAGTTATATCACCCGCATAGTCTGCTGAATTTTCATTCAATTGAGCAAATGTGATTTTAATCAAAAGAGAAGGCATTAATATCAATATGAGTATAAGAAGTGTTTTAAATCTTTTTGCCATACTTAATTCGCCTACTTAATTTATAGTTATTTTTTTAAAAATAATCAAGTCCGATTTTGTTATAATCAATTGATGAAAATCAAATCATATATTTTTCTGGTAGTTTTGTTGTTGATCCTATTTTTTATTTTTGGGGTCCGCTACGGGCAAAAGGTGGAAAAAAATAATAAGGTGGTTGATTTTGTCCTTTCGATTACCCCAACCCCACCTCCTCCAACTCCTACCCCGATCAAATATACTGAATTTAAAAGCAAAAAGTGGGGATTGAAGTTTACTTTTCCCAATAATCTTGAAATTAAAGAAGACGCTACCGCTCCGGCCGTATTGTTTGAAGTAAAGAAATATTAAATTTTACTAGCCTCTGTGACTTTCTGGTGTTGGATAATCCGGATCACCCATGTGATTGACTGCATTACGAGATAAGGCGTTAAGTTGTTTGGCAGTCAAACCAGCATTTGAAACATCTTGTTCTGCTCTTGGCCCAAGTGTTTTTATAAACTCTCCTAGCGGATCCTTCTCGGTGGGTATGATTTTAATCTCTTTCGGTTTTAAAAAAGATAATATCGCTTGAATATAATGACCGACTGCACGAACAAGTTTACTGTCTTTAATTTTTAAGAATGCCTCTTCTATTTTTGTCTTTCTTGCAGCTTTTTCCATATCTGAAAGTAATTGTAACACGTCTTTTAAAAAAATCAATACTATAGGAGTTTGTGAGTTTTAATTGTTTTTTTTGAAATAAAAAAAGGCAAAAACAAAGACAGCAATCAATAACAATAGTAATATTGCTAATCCTAGTATTAATTTGTTTTTCGTTTCTTTCCCGTTATTTAATAAATTATTAAGTGAATTATTATTCGAGTTGTTGTTAATATTATTCTGACTGTTTTCGACGTAACTATCTGATCGGCCATTATCTTCGTTATTAATAACAACCTGACCTTTTCTTGTTCCTTTTAAAAGATCGATCTTTTCTTGGGTTAAATAGACATTATTGTCACTGACAAATTTAGCGGTTGTTTTTATATATTCAGACTTATCTTTTGGATCAACAAAGATAAAATAGTAGTCAAGCGGCGGTAAGTTTTTCGGCTGGATAATAAAGTAGCCATTTTCATTAGTGTTAGTTTGGTAAAAAGTGCTGCCGTTCATTTTTAATTTTACTTGGATTATGGCGTTTGCAATAATTTTTCCAGAGCCATCATAAGCATATCCTTCAACATATGGAAGAATCTGATCATAATCTAATGTTATTTTGTCATCGGATTGACCGGCATACAAATAATAAGCCGGATTTTTTGCAACTTGTATTCTAAATCCGTTTTGAGAAAGAACTTTATAATCCCTTACTAAAACCTTCCAAAAACCATTTTTATCTGTCATTGTCGGCAGTAATTCTCCATCCCCATTATCTTTTACAACAATATTATTAACAATCAACTTAACTAAAGATAAAGGATGAGTAACCCTTAAGGTAATTTTTATATACTTTTTTCCGCCTGTCCAAACTTGCTTGTATTCATTTTGAACAACTTCGATCGGACGCTTATATGGAGTATCTGCCGGTTTTAAAGCAATATCAACCCTTTTTGGATTACTTGATGATTCAAAAAAGGCCGGGTCCAACGGCATAAAAATGGTTTCATAAAGGCTTTTATAACGAATGTCAGGAGAAAAATTAGTAAATTTATGAGAGGTATAAGGAATAACATTTAATTTATACTCGCCATCTTCCCTAACCATTATGTTGTATTTTCCTAAACGATCTATTTTTACATTATTATTAGGAATCAAGGCTTGATTTCCATTTTTATCTAAAAGTGTCACCGTTGCCTCATCTTTATTTAAAGGCTCTAAAGAAACGCCGTCAAATAATCTCCCATAAGGATCCCAAGCAATATTAACGCATTTTTCTTTAGTTCCATCAGTTGGAGTACCAATTTGTTGAGTCCCTAACCCTTTTAATTCGGAGAGTTTTTGAGAGTTTTCATTAGTTTCTGAATTAGTTGGCCCGGGAGTCGGCGTTTGAGAATTTGCCGAAAGATTTCCTGTTGAACTTATGGCGTAAAAAGTATAGTAAACATGGTCATTTGGATTATTTAAAGTAATCGGTATATTAACCGGACCGTATGGAATAAAGTTGTCAGTTAATTTGCTGGATGTAAAAGACGTTGTATTTTGAGGCACCAAGTTATATGTATCTAAGATCGATGTAAAATCCTGGCCGAAATAAAATAAATCCCTATCGCTTTTCCCTGTTGTGCAATATTCATTTAAATTACCTTCAAATGTCTTTAACAATTCTATATATGTTTTAGGGCTTCCCTCACCAATACTTGGATGCTGGGCATTAAATTCATCAAAAGACAGATGACCTAAATCTTTTAAACTAATTACACACATTGCTAAATAACAACCGTTTTTATTTGAACAGTTTCCGCTTAAAGTTGTATTCAATACAGGCGGCGGTGTTTTTGTTTTATTTTCCTTAATATCGCTTGGAAGTTCGAGACATTCCATCGTATATGAAGATTGAATATCAGGATCAGGAGTCGGAGTAGGAGTTTGCGCAAACAGTGGATTTAAGAAAAAAAATAATGAAAAAATTAGCAATAAAATCAATAATATTTTTTTCATCTTTATAATATAACTTTATCAACTAATTCCATCATAAGCAATAGTATGGTGGTTAATTGATATAATAATTCTGTGAATAAACTTAAAATTGCCTATTTCGGATCGCCCGACTTTGCCGCCGATTTTTTAGAAAAGCTAATTACGGACACTACAATTAATCAATTAATTGAAGTGAAACTCGTTGTTACTCAACCTGATCAAAAAGTCGGCCGGAAACAAATCTTAACTCCCACTCCTGTAAAAGTTGTTGCCTTAAAACATAGTTTAGAAATTTTAGAAATTGAAAATTTGAAATTCAATGAAAATTGTAAATTAAAAATTAAAAATTCAGACCTCTGTCTTGTTTATGCCTTTGGTGACCTAATTCCAAAAGAATTATTGTCTTTGCCGAAATACGGTTTTTGGAATATTCACCCTTCTCTTCTTCCGAAATATCGCGGCCCCTCTCCGATCGCCGCTCCTCTAATCAACGGCGATAAAACTACCGGAATTACCATAATCAAAATGGACGAAGAGATAGACCATGGTCCCATTATTGCTCAAGAAAGTTATACTATCAAGGATTCGGATTATAGGCCGGATTTAGAGAAAAAATTGACGGAGTTAGGGTTTGATTTATTTAAGAAAACAGTTGTACGGTTAACGGGTTTACGGGTTAACGGGTTAAAAGTAAAAGAACAAAATCATAAAGAAGCAATTTATACAAATAAACTTTCTAAACAGGATGGGTTTATTTCCTTTGAAAATTTAAAATTGAAAATTGAAAGTTCCCCTGGAAAACTTTATAACCTTTTTCAGGGGCTATATCCTTGGCCGGGAATTTGGACAGTCCTTCCCAACGGTAAGAGATTAAAGATTATTGAATTAAAAATGAAAAGTGAAAAATTAATAATTGAAAAAGTACAGTTGGAAAGTAAAAAAGAAGTTGATTTTGAAACCTTCAATAAGGCGTATAAAACATTCTAGGGTTATTCTCCTATTATCTTGCTATTATTGGTATTCTTATTGCTCTTTTTTCTTCAACTAAAACTTTTTCCGTCGCAACATATAAGCCCAAAGATAATAGTTTTGCTTTTGTTTCATCAATCCCCAGCTCTTTTGCCTGTTCTAATACGTACCAAAGGTCAAGATTAAAGGCTTGGGTTTCTTGATTATTATCAACATCTAAAGTTGTATTCGGTTGAGTATTCACTACTGCAGCAATTTCATTATGATTTCCTTCAAGATTTTGAATATCAGCGAATTGACTATTGTCTTTAATAAGTTTATGACCTTCAGGCAAACTTCCTGTATCAACTTTCGTAAGACTCTCAATAACTTCTTTCCACGAATTAATATCTTTTGCTAAAGTCGGAACGGCCTCAACTAAAGTTTCCCAAATTTCCTTCTCATTTTTTGCCAAAACATTAATAATTTTTCCTAAATTATCTGCAAAACCGCAATCCGATGTTTTTATATTGTCAGCATGTTCTCCTTTATGCAATCCTATTCTATATCCTTTTTTTGTTAAAGTATTGATAGTATCATTTGCAACTGTTTCAAAGGTATCTGTAGGTCTGGTTAAAATCCAATTCAAAGCTACCGGATGAAGGCTTCCTCCTAAAGTTTGAATATATGGTCCTTCTATTTTTTCTTTATCAGTTGTTTTTCTTTCCCCTTTCCTACCGTCAACACAAAAATTTGCGACATTTATTCTATATATTGGAACTTCAACAAAATTACCCAATATGGCTGCATTTTTTTCCGGAGAAATAGGTCTAAATTCAACCTGTGTTGGCATTATGGTCATATTATTTATATAAATTAATAAAAAAACATTATATCAAATCAGATTATATTTTATTTTTTAAAATTGACTTTCTTATTCCCTCAAACAACTTCTCCATCACCCACAAATTATGGAAAGTGGCCAGAGTATAACCAAGAATTTCCCGCTGTTTAAATAGATGATGTAAATATGATTTAGTAAAATTTTTACAAACATAACATTCGCAGTCAACGTCAACTTTTTCCAAATTATTTTTATAAATTGATTTTGTAATATCTATTTCTTCGTTTTTAAATTCGTTATTTGTCTTTTGAAATTCATTTATCATTTGTAATTTGATATTTGACATTTTATATAGCGTTCCCATTCTCGCAAGTCTAGTTGGTTCAACGCAATCAAAGGTATCAATTCCGTATTTTACCAAGTCGATTATATCGTCTATCTGCCCTACACCTAATAAATGAACCGGCCTGTCCTTCGGCAGATAATCCGATACCCACTTCACCTGATCCCTCATTTCCTTCTTTGTCTCCCCGACCGACACTCCCCCGATCGCCACCCCGGGAGTATTTTGAGAAACGACAAATTTTGCTGATTTTTTCCGCAGATCTTCAAAAGTACCACCCTGAATTACTCCATATAAATATTGGTTAGAAATCGAGCTTTTTTTATACTTAATGCAACGTCTTAGCCATTCATGAGTTCTTTTCATCGCTTTTTCCGCATACTCATGAGTCGCCGGATAATATGTGCATTCATCAAACGCCATATTAATATCCGCCCCGATCTGCCTTTGATACTCCATCGATTTTTCCGGCGTAAACTCAATCAGTGCTCCGTCGTAAGTTGAGCGAAACTTTACTCCGTCTTCGGAAATTTTTACTAAAAATGGTTGTTCTTCCCCACGAACGTTGGCTTTTTTTGAAAGCAAAGACGAAGACACTAAATTTTTTGCGACTTGGGATTCCCCGCTTCCTACGGGGAGGGCTCCCACAGAGCCATAAAAATTTATGTGTCGAGTCTTGCTATTTCTTGCCAGTGAAAAAACTTGAAACCCTCCAGAATCACTCATCAACGGCATATTTAACTGCGAATATTTATGGATTCCTCCGGCCTTTTCGATGATATCAGCTCCCGGATGAGTGATTAAATGATAGGTATTAACGCAACCCGCTTGAATTCCAATTTCTTCAATTAACTGAGGCGATAATGATTTGATCGTTCCTTTTGTCGCAGCTGAAATAAACGCCGGCGTCTTCATCACTCCATGATCCGTAGCAATCTCTCCCAATCGCGACTTGGAGTTTTTTGAGTTCTTTAAAACTTTAAAAAAGTTAGTCATAATTAGTCATACTGTTTATAAATACGTAGGATGAATTTGATTTCAATGAGATTGAATGAAATTTATCAATTTAGTATCTTCTAATAGTTCGACGGCCCTGTCTATTTGTTTGACATCTGTTCCATCATCCAACCAAATTTTTTCATCTTTATCAATTTGAGGTTTTATTATAATGCTTTCAGCAATTTCTCCTTTGTCCTCTTGTTCTTTTGTATATTCGGTTAAAGTAATTGATCCAATTCTTTCCGGTGTTTTTCTTTCTAAATCTGGAATATCAACTCGAATTAAATTTCTTTTTCCTGTTTCATTATTTTCAACTAACATTTCAAAGCGGTCAGGATAAGCTTCTCTTATTGTTTTTTGGTTCCATGCCCTGACATCTTCATATCTTAAATAGGTTATCTGATAATTATCTTCCGGAGATCCTATCGCACCCATTGTTTTTCTAAAATAGCTTTGTTTTTCCGGATCTGCCTCTTCTATTCTGGTTTTATCGGAGCTCATGCATTTAGCCACGGTGTTCCATGTTCTAGCCATCAAATTTCCCGCGTGAGCTTCAGGCTGATCTATGTTGTTTGCATAAACAACAGATAACGGTTGATCAAATAATAAAGGTTCTGTCAATAATCTGTGAGGGTTTCTTGTAACATTCCGCCCCAAATCATTAACTAAAAAGTCATCTCCATTCGAAATTAAAGCTCTCCCAATATTTCTCGATAAGACTACGTCTTTTAATGATTGTGGAGGAGTTATTTTATTTTCACCGGGAGGTAAAGAGCCAGGCCCAACCATATTTTTTATTTAAATAACTAATAATAAGATTAACAATCTGACCTTTATTAAAGATAATTATACATTAGATATTGTTTTTTATAGAATCATCATCACATCACCAAATGAATAAAATCGAAAATCTTCTTTAATAGCAATATTATACAGTTCAACCAGCCTTCTTTTTGTTCCTTTATACTGTAAAAACGCCTCGACAAGCATCATTAATGATGATTTCGGCAGATGAAAATTTGTGACCATAACGTCAACCATTTTAAAATCGTAGTGAGGAAAAATAAAAAGATTTGTTTGCTTAAGAGGTGAAGGTACCAAATTTTTTTCACTTTCGGGGTGTAGGGGTCCCCGCTGCGATAAAAAATTTCGGTACCGAACCTCTGTTTCTAAAGTTCTTACCACCGTTGTTCCAACGGCAACCAACTTCTTCCCTTCTTGTTTCAATCTATCGATAGATTGAAGTGTTTCTCCGTCAATTTCATAATATTCTTCATGAAGTTTTTTCTGTTTGATATTATCGTCCGTTATCGGGGCAAAAGTGCCGAGACCGACATGAAGAGTGACAAATAATTTTTTTATTCCCTTTTTATCCAGTTTATTGAATACATTGTCAGTAAAATGTAAAGATGCTGTTGGGGCAGCGGATGACCCGTCGGTCTTGGCAAAAATTGTCTGGTATTTTTGCAAAAGTTCGTCTCTCTTTAGCGGTGATTTTTTTAAATAAGGTGGGATCGGCATTGTTCCGTATTTATTTAAAAGTTCAAATAAATGTTCCCGACTGAAATTAAGTCTCAGATCAAAAATATTTTCTTTTTGAGCAATTATTTTCAAATAATTTTCTTTATCAAAATAAATCTTTTCTCCAACATTGATCTTTCTATCAGTCAATGATCTAATAACCCGTGAACCCGTTAACTCGTTAACAAGAAATAATAAAACAACCTTTCCCCCGCTCTCTTTCTTCATGGTAACCCTGGCCGGAAGCACTTTGGTATTATTCAAAACCATAAAAGAATTTGAGGGAATGTATTTGCTTAAATTATAAAAGTGATCAAAAATTATTTCGTCAGATTTTGTATCGTAAACAAAAAGTTTTGAAGAGTCACGAGGCACAGAAGGACTTAAAGCCAAATTTTTTTCAGGCAATAAATAATCGTAGGCATCAAGATTCATCCTAATATGATAGCATGAAGCTTATTTATAATATTCTTTTACTTGGAAAAGAAAATACAACGAGATCAATCCTCCAATAACTAATCCTCCGACATTAAAGCTGATTATATTTTGGACGATACCAACTAAGGCGCTCCAATAAATAAATGTCCAGCCTTTTTTCGATCGGGAAAATAATCCCGGGATAGCTAATCCTTCAAGCACGATCATTACACCTAAAAATAAGATGCTGATGATATATCCGACACCCAAAAATGGTCGACCTGTCATCATTCCTCCAACCAATCCTAAAGGCGCCAAAAATGCTCCGGCTCCAAGAAGAGCTAACACTCCCGGAATACCCATTACGACACCAAGGATGGCTAAATATGGAGAAAACTTGACGATAATTTCCTTAACATTCTTCGGTAATTGAAACGGTGCTTTCTCTACCAAGTATTCATCCAATGTTGTTTCTAATTTCCCGAACATTCCCTTGAAATCTGTTCCTTCTGTGGCTGTTTTTGCCATAATTAAAATTTGAATTTATAATATTAACCCGACTAACATAATTAATGCCGGAATTAAATACATAAATGATTGTACCATACCTGTCACCGGAACCGGCGGACTTGTAACAGTTGTTTTAGCTAAGACTATCTCGGTTGGAGTGGCGGTTGGGGCGCCCGGAGCCGTACAACAGTTGTTATAAGTTGGGTTGGTTCTGCAGGCACTGACATATTCTGAACGGGAACAATAATTTGATCCGTCATTGGCTTGAATACAGCTAAATCCTGATTGACATGGGTTAGTGGCATTGTCGCAGTCTTTAGTTCCGCAAAGAACCGGAGCCGGAGTGGCTGACGGACCGGGAGTATTTGTCGGTGTAACAGTTGGTGTATTTGAAGGAACTATCGTTCCCGTTGGAGTGGGAGTTGGAGTATTAGTAATAACCGGTGTAGCAGTTGGAGTTGGGGTTGGGGTTGGAGTATTTGTTGGAGCAAGACAATCATCTAAGCACGATGCAGAGCTTGTGTAACAAATTCCAGTTGTCTGACCTGAAACGTAAGCTGCTAAATTTTGGGCGCAGGTAGACCCGCCACCGCACTGAATACTGGTGACCGGATCATAAGTTGAAGATGTTTGTTGACAAGTAAAATCGGTTGTCCGGCAATAATAAAGAGGTGTACACATCGGTGGTGTCGTCGGCGTCGGGTTATTGACCGTCGGCGGGGTTGGGGTTGGAGTTTCAGGCATACATTGTGGACTATTCTCTTGTCGAGTTGTATCTAAACTATTAACACAATAAATCCCTTCACATATACATTCATTCCTATAGGTTCTAACTAAGGTTGTTCCCTCACAAACACCAGGTCCATCCGACTCTGATTGACCATTTAAACAATTTCTTGGGGTACCGTTTGGTTTTTTTTTACTTGTACACGCAACTCCATAATTATCACAGTCAGGAGGAGCCTGGTTTGCTTTAGGAATATAACTTAAAAGCTTGTCTTTTAAAAAAAATCCTGCAGTTAATATAAGAATTAACAACAAAAAAAGATTCCCGAAGATCAGGAATTTATTAAATTTTCTTTTTTTCTTTTCTGTTTTCAAAGGAGTAAAGTTGTCCATTTGATATCAATATAACATATGTTAAGAAGTTTTTGAAAAGTTTTTTATAATATTAATCCGCCAAATATTATCAGAGTTGGAATAATATAAATCCACCAGGCCGATCTACCGGTAACTGGAGGCGGTGCGGTTGTCACCGTCGTTTGAGCTAACATAATTTCGGTTGGAGTGACGGTTGGCGCACCGGGGGCCGTACAACAAGAGTTATATGACGGGTTGGCTTTACAGGCATTGGTAAAGTCGGGAGACGTACAATAATTACTTCCATCGTTCGCCTGAACACAGTTGTATCCGCTTCGACATGGATTGGTGGCGTTATCACAATCTTTAGTTCCGCAAATAACCGGAATTGGAGTGGCTGATGACCCTGGCGTATTAGTTGGGGTTGGTGTTAATGTGCCCGTCGGAGTCGGTGTTAGTGTTCCAGTTGGGGTGACGGTTGGTGTATTTGACGGAACAATCGTCCCGGTCGGGGTAGGAGTCGGCGTTGGCGTTCTGGTAGGAGTTGGTGTTTTCGTAGGGGTAGGAGTATTAGTTGCCCCGGGAGGAGTTGGTGTAGGAGTTGGAGTACTTCCTCCCGCACTTCCACCACATGCTTCAGGCCCAACTCTTGATATAAAACCACCTTGCCAATCTATTTGTTCACTACCGCATACATCAGGACCACCATCAAAACAAAATTGCTGGGTCCCAGCATTTTGAAATCCAAGGTGGGTTTTACTAACTTCACCTGTTTGAAAATCATTTGGACAACCAGCATTATTAATTGGAAGATAGCTACAGGTATAATGATTAGCGTCTCCTGCTTGTACGGTACAATTATAACATTTATTGTCAATTTTAGTGCATCCACTTCCTCCTATAATCCCCCCGCCACCTCCTCCTCCAGCTTCACAAATATCTGAAGATTCTTTACATTCGTTTTGTGTAAAACTCCATTTACAAAAAAAACTCTGACCATTACTTTTATAAGGAGAACAATTACTATCACATTGACTTGGGGATCCATAGCCGCTACATTGCTGATGCTCATAAGCTTTCTGTTGTGTGGTTTGTAGTTTTTGATTGTAATAAAAGATTCCAATTGCGGCGACTAAAATGACCAAAAAAAGGTTTCCGAAGATCAGGAACTTATTGAATTTTTTTTTCTTTTTTTCAATCGGTTTTAAGGGAGTGAAGTTGTCCATTAAAAATAGTATAAAGTATTTTGTATAAAGTTTCTAGTACAGAATCTACTTAATGAGTTCTATAAACTTAAATTTTATATCGTCGGAATTATGACTTTTCTCAAAAACTTTTTTCTTAAACTCTCCATATTCCGGAAAAAAAGCATCTGCTTCCGAAAACTCTTTATCAACTAAAGTCAGATAAAGTTTATCGGCGTATTTTATTCCTTGCTCATAAATACTGGCACCGCCGATGATGAAAATTTCAGAGGTTTTCTCCTTGGCTGAATTTATTGCTTCTTCTATTGAATGACAAACTATAATCCCATCCTCCTTAAAATTAATATCCCTCGTAACGACAATGTTAATCCTATTTGGCAATGGCCGGAATTTTTCTGGCAGAGATTCATAAGTTTTTCTTCCCATAATGACAACGTGCCCCGACGTTAAATCTTTGAATCTTTTGAAGTCTTGACTGATATGCCAAAGAAGTTTATTATCTTTTCCCAATTCGCGGTTCTTACCGATAGCGGCAATGATACTGATCATATTAAAATCCTCCGACAACCGTCACCTGTGCTTTAATTACCGGATGCGGATCATAATTGACAACCTCAATATCTTCATATTTGAAATCGTCGATCTTTTTAATTTTTTTGTTTAATTTAACGGTAGGAAATGGACGGGGCTCTCTTTTCAACTGTTCTTTGATTTGGTCTTGGTGATTTGAATATGTATGAACATCGCCAAAAGTATGGACAAAATCGCCCGCAGGAATTCCGACTATTTGAGAAACTAAAAGCAATAACAATGAGTATGAGGCGATGTTAAAAGGAACTCCCAAAAAAATATCAGCGCTTCGTTGATAAAGTTGTAAATTAAGTTTATTTCCTAAAACATTGAAATGAAACATCGTATGGCAAGGCGGCAGGGCTACTGATTTTTCCCGGCTCGACGCCATTTCATAGATATAGGCCGGATTCCATGCTGAAACGATCAGATGTTTTCTAAATCTCTGCTTCGGATCTTTGAGTTTTTTTATCACCCAACCTAATTGATCAACGGTCCTTCCCCCATCCGACGGCCATCTTCTCCATTGCACTCCATAAACCGGCCCCAACTCTCCAAATTGTTTTACAAATTGGCTGTTTTTTGGACTGATTTTTATTTTATTAACATATTCCTCTTGAGTTAATAAATTTTTTATTTTTAATTTTTTATTTTTCATTTTGTATTGTTTATATCCCCACTCGTCCCAAATATGAACATCGTTGTCAACTAAATATTTGATGTTCGAATCGCCCCGTAAAAACCAAAGTAATTCATGGGTAATTCCCCTCATGAAAACTTTCTTTGTTGTCAGCAGCGGAAAACCTTTTGATAGATCAAACCTTATTTGCCGTCCGAAGACGCCCTTTATATAGACTTGAGGATTACCCCAAACGGGTTTTTTTACACCATTATCCAAAATATCTGTAAGTAAATCTAAATATTGTTGCTCTCCAGAATTCATAATGATTAAATAAACAAATAATAAAATAATTAAATAAATGAAAAAATGAATGAATGTATTTAATCATTCATACATTTAATTATTTATTTCTTCATTTCTTTATTTGCTTATTTTGACATTTCAGCTCTTTTTTAGCAAGTGATAAATTTCCCCTATTAAATATAGCGAACCTGTAACCACAATTGGTTCTTTTTTATCTAAAATATATTTCCATGCCTTTTTCAAATCCGGAATAATTTTTGCATTTAATTTTATTTCCACTGGATCAACCGACTTATTAATCAAGTCTTGATCTTTCGTAAAAAAACTTGTCAAAACAATCAAATCCGCTTGAGGAATTATTATTTTTAACATTTCCTGATAATCTTTTCCTTTTTTGAAAGCTATGAGAAAATTAAATTTTTTATTTGGATATTTTTTAACTATTGAATCAATAAAGGCTTTCATTTTTTGGGGATTATGAGCGCCGTCGAAAATAACTGTTTTTTTATTTATTTTTTTGATGTCAAATCTACCTGGAAAGTACGCTGTTTGAAAAACTATCTTTATTTTTTCTTTATCTAATTTAAATCCGTCTCTCTGACTTAAATAATTGACCGCCGCCAATGCCAAACCGGCATTTTCTTTTTGGTATTCACCGAATAAACCAATGTGCTTTACCAGGGTTTGATAAATCAAATCCCTACCAATAAATAATATTTTTGATTGTTTTTTTTCTGCAACTTCTTTTATGATTTTTTCCGCCTTTTGATCCTGATTGATTGAAATCGCTTGGCTTTTTTTATTAATGATTGAGGCTTTTTGAAGGGTAATTTCTTCAATTGTTTTTCCCAAAATATCGGTGTGGTCCAAACCTATCTTTGTCAAAACCGAAAGCTTGTCAGACCGGAAAACAACATTTGTCCCATCGTACTTTCCTCCTAAACCTGTTTCAATAACAGCGTAATCAACTTTTTTTTCATAAAAAATCAAGTAGGCTAAGCCGACTAAAATTTCAAAATATGTTAACTGTCCAAGAAATGTTTGACCGGCCATTTTAATTATCGGAATAATTTTATTTAAATAAAAAACGAGTTCTTTTTGGGAAATAATTTGATTATTTATCTGAAATCTTTCCGTCACGTCGGTCAAATGCGGTGA
>Ga0172379_10002397_pt1 | contig 33282 bp, 35 predicted proteins | sample GrowelOW334metaG_FD_119756 | JGI IMG/M metagenome (GOLD analysis project Ga0172379, IMG submission 119756) | Groundwater microbial communities from an aquifer near a municipal landfill in Southern Ontario, Canada - Groundwater well OW334 metaG | ecosystem: Environmental > Aquatic > Deep...
TGCGCCGCGTATTCGTTTTCGGAAAGAGTGAAAAAATTAAGGTAAGAGTAATTGGTTTTATAAATAATCAAGATTTGCGATAGACCGAAAATAAGTAAGAACGGTAAGGCGACGAGGAGCAATCTTTTTAAGGTTTTAATGGTTCCTGTTTTGCGTATTTGGATAAGACTGTAAATGAAAATAAATAGCAAACCAAAGGCCCCGCTTTCTTTCGCGGTTATTCCTATGCCGGCAGCCATGCCCGCAGCAAAGAAGTAGATGTATTTATTTTTGGTAAATCCTATCAGCGCGAGCAAGACGGTAAGTAAAATAAAAAAGTATCCGCTAATGTCGGTCATTAACGAAAAGCCGTATTTCAGCATAGGATAACTGCAAGCAAACCAGACCGTGCCAAGCGCGGCCATTGAGGATTTTAAATTGAAATATTTTTTCAATAAGATAAATAATAGAATTATTGTCCCAAAATACAAAGTCATATCTAGCAAAAGCATGGCTTGGTAAGGTGAAAAAAGCGGCGTAAGAGACGAACAGATGATGCCGTAGAGCGGTTTTAATAAGCGTATATGGAATAACGTGAGCTGACCCGATTCGACCGGGGCCGGCCGGCCGTCAAAGTAAGCTATAACGTCCATATAGCTTTGAGTATCGTTTTTATCCTGATATAATCCAAAAATAGCAAAATCAAAGACCATTACAGCTATGGCAAAACAAATAGAAAGTGCCAGCCAAAACCAAGTTTTGCTGGGGAGCGATTTTAAATATTCAAAGAATTTGTGCATATTTACTTAATTTAAAAAACAAACTATAACCGCAAAAAACTGTTGCCAAGGATTTTGCATAATCTTAACTCAAATCATGAACGAATTTCACGTGTCGGTCAAACTTTGACATAGTTCGGGTACTGATTAAGAATGGTAGCATATTCTCTTCGATCTCTGTGTTCCGGCCCGCAACGAAGGGGCAAACATCCAAGACGTCTTGCGCCGGTTGGTTAAGGCTCTTAGCGATCTGGAAATCGACTGGCAGATAACCGTGGCTGTCAACGGCACAACGGACGATACGCTTCAACGGGTTGGAGAATTCCTCGCGCCTAAGGCGGATCCCGCCGCATACACTCTTAATGAAGGCGGGAAAATTCCAAATTCCAAATTCCAAATTCAAGTCTTAGAGTGTCCGGAAACAGGGAAGGCTGCAGCCATCAAATTCGCCGCTCAAAATTCTCAAGCCGACATCTTTGGTTTTATCGATGCTGATCTTTCAGCTGACCCGGAGACGATTTTACCCATGGTCAAAATTATTTTAGCCAATCAGGCTGATGTGGTGATCGGATCGCGCCTCATGGACATTAAAACAACCAACCGGGGATTTCTGAGAACTTTGTCGTCTCAGTTTTTTAATTTAATGTCACGTCTGCTCTTGGGTTTAAAAGTCAAAGACGCGCAATGTGGTTTGAAAATTATGAATGCCAAAGCTAAAAAGTCTCTTTTAGCCTGCCAGGAAAAGGGCTGGTTTTTGGATATTGAATTTTTAGCCAAAGCGGTGCAAGATGGGCTAAGCGTAACGGAGATTCCCGTCCCTTGGATAGAATTCCGCTATGCTGGGCGCAAAAGCCAGGTAAGCATGTTAAAAGACGGCTGGGGCGCCTTGAGGGCCATGCTCCGTATAAGAAGCAGGCAAAGAAAATATGTATAATTTCAGGATAAGATTGAAACAGATTCTGCTTTTGGCGGGCGATTTTATCGTCTTCCAATTGGCCGTGCCTTTGATGCTTATCCTCCGTTATGGAAACATCACCCCCGAGAATTATAACCTCCACGCTTTTCCTTTTTTCGTCTTGTCTTTAATTTGGTTGATCGGGTTCTACGTGGCCGGGCTTTATGACCTTAGGCTTTCCCGTGAATCATTAAAGTTTTTGAGAACGTTTTTCGAAGGGGCGGTGGCCAACCTTTTGATCTCCCTCGGGTTCTTTTATCTGTTACCGGTTTTTGGGATTACGCCCCGTACTAACCTGCTCTTGTATTTTGCTCTGGTCTTAGTTTTGGATTATGTCTGGCGCATGGGTTTTAATTATTTGATCGCTAAATCGCTTTTCAAAACCAGGGTCATGTTCATCGGTAATCCTCAGGATGCCATACAGGTCGATGATCTTATTCGTCAGGCCGCCCCGGGTTTTGAACTTAGAGCTGTTGTTCAGACGGCGCCCGGCACGCGCTTTAATGATAATCAAGTGATTTGGTATGCCTCGCCGGTGGATATTAAAGAACTGGCGGTTAAGAATTTAATCGACACGATTGTCATCGGTCATAAACCGGAAGAAGTCCCAGGTTTGCAAGATGCTTTGTATGACACGATTTTTTCGGCCGTCAATTTAGTGGACCGCGCTACTTTTGAGGAAATGGCCACGGGATGTATTCCCTTGGAACATATTTCGCAAAGTTGGTTTTTGTCCCACATCAGGGAAGGGGAGAAGGTGGCTTACGAAGGCATTAAGCGTCTCTTGGATTTTGTGATGGCTGTCCCGATCGGGCTCGTGACGCTGATTCTTTTTCCGATTCTCGCCCTGCTTGTCAAGATAAGTTCACCCGGCCCGATTTTGATCAGACAAAAAAGAATCGGCTTGAAAGGCAAACCGTTTACGCTTTATAAATTCCGATCCATGCGCCAGGATGCCGAGGCGGATGGTCGCCCGGTTTTAGCCTCTGACCAGAAAAATGATCCGCGCGTAACCAAAGTCGGTAAGTTTCTGCGGGCGACGAGTCTGGATGAGTTGCCGCAGATTTGGAATATCTTGCGCGGCGACATGTCAGTCCTCGGTCCGCGCCCGGAACGTCCCGAGTTTGTCGAAGAGCTAACGCGCCAGATGCCTTTTTACGCCCTGCGCCACCTGACCCGACCCGGGATATCCGGCTGGGCTCAGGTCAACTTCCGCTACGCTTCTTCGTTCGAAGATAACCTCAAAAAATTGCAGTACGATTTGTATTACATCAAACATAGGTCGCTCATGCTGGATCTGGCGATTTTGCTTAAAACGATAAGGATTGTTTTGAGAAGGATTGGAGTTTAGGGTCTTCGAGCTTAAGAAAGTTTGTCATTCTTAAGCAAATCACGTAGGATTAGGGGCATGAATTTAAACTTTACGCAGATTAAAATCACATTTTGCGTTTTTTCTTTTAGCTTGGGAGCCGGGCTGGCCGGACAGGCTTTAGCCGCCGAAACACCCAGGTTGGTGCCCAACGATACTTTTTATGATCGGCAATGGGCCATGGATTTTATCCACGCGCCCGAAGCTTGGGCTCAGACAAACAGTGGACAGGGGTCAGTGCTCAGTGCTCAATCGTCGAGCACGAAGGAAGTTGTCGTCGCTCAGATCGACGGAGGCATGGATTTTTCCCATCCGGATTTAAAGGGAGCTTTGTGGACTAATCCGGAAGAGACGCTGAACGGCAAGGACGATGATGACAATGGCTTGGTGGATGATGTCCATGGCTGGAATTATGTGACCAACTCGCCTGATGTGAGGCCGATAAAAAGCATGATGTATCTTAACGGCGCTTTTGAACATGGAACAGCCGTGGCTTCGCTGATCGCGGGCCGGGGCAATGATAACATCGGAATGGCCGGTATGGATTGGAAGGCTAAAATCATGCCGCTGGTTATTTTGGACGCGACCGGATCGGGTGAGACGAGCCGTTTGGTGGTGGCTATTCATTACGCCGTGGCTCATCGAGCGGATATCATCAACATGAGTCTGGAGGGCGATGCTGACGATCCAGCTGTTAAAAAAGCTGTCCAGGAGGCGACGGCCCAAGGAGTTCTGGTTGTCATAGCGGCCGGTAATAACGGCGCCAACCTTGATGATTGGCCGGTTTATCCGACGTGTTACCAAGGGGCGGCCAATCAAAGCATGTTGGTCGTCTCAGCGCTTGAGGAAACAGGTGCCCGATATGTAAACTCGAATTTTGGAAAGTGCGTGAATATTGCGGCTCCCGGGGCGGACATGGTGGGAGCCAGACCGACTTATGATGAAACAGGCAATACCAAAGACGTATCAGGTTATGGCATGTGGGATGGGACATCCATGGCAGTTCCGTTAGTGAGCGGAGCGGCGGCTATGCTTAAGGCACAGCATCCGGATTGGACCGGTGAGCAATTGGCCTCGCGTATCCTGGCCACCGTTCAACCTTTCCGTAAGGGCATAGACGCTACCGGCTTAGGCCAGGGCGTTTTGGATGCGGGAGCGGCCGTGGCGTCTGCTCAGGCGTCTCAATATGGTCCATGGCAATTATTGGCGGCCAACCCCGGTCAGATTCCGTTAATACGCATTATCGATGAGAGCGGGAAATTGATCTATTCTTTTTACGCCGGAAATCAAAGTGATAAGAGGGGATTGCGGGTCAGCTTTATTCATTGGGACGAAGATCGTTGGCCGGATGTGTTAGTCACATCTCAAGGTGATGAATCGGGAGCTTGGCGCGTTTACCGTAGGGACGGCGTGCTCTTGGCAGCCGGCCAGGCGAGTCAAACTTCAGAAGATAAGATCAAAGGCGGTTTGCTGTTAGCGACTCAAGATTTGAACGCCCTTGGCAGGGAAGAAGCTTTGCTGACAGAAGCGAGCGGCCAGCGTGCTTGGCGTTTGGACTCAGTGACGGGTTTGGGGCAGGCCTTTTGGACGACTTTAGATGCCAAACCTATGGGTTCCATGGCCGTGGGTGTGGAAAGGCCTGAGCAAGTCATGCTTTTGATGACGCGCTCCTTGCCCTATTCAACTTTAGCCGTCGTAGACGCTCAGGGTTTAGGCGAATCTTCAAATGTGACTACAACTAATCCGGGCAATATGAGGATGGCTCGAGGCAGAACGGCCGATGGTCGGGAAGTCATTAGCATGATCCAGAGCGGTAAACCGACTTATCTCATTGAGCGCAACGGAATGTTGGATGTCACAACCGAAGCGATTAAAGTTACGCGTTGGATGCAGGCGCCGTTGGGTTTAGATGTTCCAAGCCAACAGGGGTATAAGTTTTATGACTTTTGGCCTAGATAAAGATAAATTAAGGAGGGAAATCAAGAAATTATCCAAGTTCCTGATTGTAGGGACGACGACTTTTGTATTTCAGGCCTCATTGTATTTTATTTTTTCTCGCTGGCTGGTCAGTTATCTGCCGCAGACAATGTCATATTTTTTGGCAGTTCTCTACTCTCTGATCTACAATTATTCGTTAAATAGGCTTTGGACTTTTGGCGACCAGACCTCGGCCAAGGGATCGGCCAAACGTTATGCGGTTGTGGCCTTCACGGCCAGTATTTTCAGCTCTATTTTATTCTGGATGGGTCATGACCTGCTGCACGTTTATGATCTTTATGTAGTGGTCGTGGTCAATTTATTGGTGCCTTTTTATACTTTTATATCTCACCGGAAATATACTTTTCATACTCATCCGCCCAAGGTCATGCACAGGTCTGGGCGTAAAGCCTCACATTCGGTATAATGCCCCCATATGGAGGGAAAAACTTACGAACGTAAGAATGTCATCGTAACGGGCGGGGCGGGTTTTATCGGTTCGCATCTCTGCAGCCGGCTGATTAAGGATCACAACGTCATTTGCATGGACAATTTTATAACCAGCTCGGTGGCCAATATAGACCATTTGTTGCGCGAGCCACATTTTGAGTTCATCAACCATGACATTACTCAACCGATTGAGTTGGCGCGGCACAAGGAGCTGGAGCGTTTTAAGATAGCGCTGAACGGCATTCATGAGATTTATCATTTGGCCTGCCCCATCTCCAAAAGACATTTTGATGATTTTAAGATCGCAACCGTTTTGACTAACTCAGTCGGGGTCAAACATGTTTTGGATATTGCCGTGGCTAACCAATCTAAAGTGCTTTACGCCTCGTCCAGCGTGCTCTACGGCAATCGTCCCAGCGGACACGCCGTCAAAGAGTCGGACGAGTGTCACCTGAATCATCTCACGACGCGCGGGGCTTATGACGAAGGCAAGCGTTTTTCCGAGGCTATCCTCCAGACTTACGCGGACGTTTACGGTTTGGACGTTAAAATCGCGCGCATCTTCAGAACCTATGGACCTCACATGAAGATTTTTGACGGCAACTTGATCCCGGACATGGTGTTGAACGCTTTGGACGGCAAGGATATTTCCATTTCAGGCGACGAGGAAACTCAAACCTCGCTCTGCAACGTTAGAGATATTACGGATGGCTTGATCCGGCTCATGTCGTCACCCATAGAATTAACTCTGGTCAACCTTGGCTCTGATCAGGAGATCCGGTTGGTCAGCGTGGCGCAAAAGATTTTGAATATCACCGGTTCAGCCTCGCGCGTCCGCTTTGAACCGCATATTCCACAATACATAGATCCTGGTTTGCCTGACATTACCCGAGCTAAGGAGATTTTAGGTTGGGTTCCGCTTGTCCGGTTGGATGATGGGCTTAAGGAAATGGTGGAGTACGCCAATTCAAATCGTAATTTAGTCTCATTTTAATTTTATCCGTCATGCTGAATTTATTTCAGCATCTCATGACAAATCGAGATCCTGAAACAAGTTCAGGATGACTAAAAGGACCAACAGCTATGCCTCCCATCTACGACAAGAAAAATATCCTGGTCACCGGCGGAGCCGGGTTCATCGGCTCGCATCTTTGCGAAAAGCTTTTAGCCGGAGGCGCCAGAGTCATTTGCGTGGATAACCTCATCTCCTCGTCGCTGAGCAATATTGATTACCTGCTCAAGAATTCGGATTTTGAGTTTATCCGGCAGGATATCAATACGGTTTTTGATCCTGAGATTTTTCCTGAATTGGAGCGCTTTAAAATTAAATTCCAGGGCATCCAGGAAATTTATCACCTGGCCTGCCCCATGAACGCCAAGCTTTTTGAGCAGACTCGCATGCAGACTTTGCTTTCGAACAGTCTCGGCATTAAGAATGTTCTCGACTTGGCCATTCGATATAAAGCTAAATTTTTGCACACTTCCACCTCAACTATTTATGGCCCGCGGCCGCAGGATAACCATCCGGTTAAAGAGACGGAGATCGGGTTAGTGGACAACCTCTCGCCCAGAGCCAGCTACGACGAGGGCAAGCGTTTTGCCGAGACCTGCTGCCAAACTTATCGCGAGGTGAACGGGCTGGACGCTAAGATCGCCCGTATTTTTCGCACTTACGGTCCGCGTGAGAGGTTGTTTTCCGGCGAAATGATCCCGGATTTTATTTTGAACGCTTTAGACAATAAAGATATCGAGATTTTTGGCGATGAAACGTTCAGCACATCTTTATGTTACGTCACGGATATCGTGGATGGCTTGGTTAAACTTATGACCGTGGAAGGGGATTTGGGTCCGGTTAATTTGGGCAGCGATGTTGATCTCCCTATCCTCAATATCGTCCAGAGTATTTTGGAAATGACGGGTTCCACCAGTCGCGTGGTTTTCCAACCCGCCCTTTTGTTTATGACCCCGCTGGGTCTGCCGGATCTCACGAAAGCCAAGGAAAAATTAGGCTGGATGCCGCTCGTGCGGCTGGATGAGGGTTTAAAACAAATCATCGATTACACCATGGCGCATAAGAACCTGCTTATGAACGCCTTCAATCCCACGCCCAACCCCCCGGAAACCAGCCAGCCAAAAGTTTAGCTGTCATTTCGACCGGAACGGAGTGGAGTGGAGAAATCCCTTATTCGAGAGTTACACAAATCAACTTTCGGAAGTGATTTGGTTTAAGTAAGGGATTCCTCCACTTCGTCACCTTCGTGACTCCGGTCGGAATGACACGTTATTGAGGATGCTAGACGTTTTTTTAATTTTTTCGTAAGATGCCGATATGCGTGTTATCGGAGTTATTCCAGCGTTTAACGAGCAATCCCGCATTGCCGAAGTTTTGCGGGCCAGTTTGTCGTATCTGGACGGGATCATTGTGGTTGACGATGGTTCGAGCGACCAGACTTTTGAGGTCGCGGCGAGCGTTGATTCGAGTCGAGTCACGGTTTTGAGACACGCGGTCAACCGCAACCAAGGCGCTGCTTTGCGGACGGGGACGGAAGCGGCCTTAATGTCCGGGGCGGATATCGTCATTCATCTGGATGCTGATGGCCAACACGACCCCAAAGATTTACCGGATTTGATTAAACCGATTTTAGACGGCCAAGCGGATGTTGTCTTAGGCTCGCGTTTTTTAGGCGTAGAAGCCACCGGTATGCCGCTGGTGCGGCGCTGGCTCCTCAAGGCCGGACGCTGGTTTAATATTTTAGCTCTTGGAATTTCCAAAAAGATTACAGATCCGCAAAGCGGTTTGCGGGCCATGACGGCGGAAGCGGCGCGCCGCCTAAGATTTTACCAGGACGGCAAAGCGCACACCTCGGAAATTTTGCGTTGCATCACGCGTTTAGGTTTGCGCTGGGTAGAGATTCCAGCCCATATCAAATATACCGAGGATACCCTGACTAAGGCCGGGACCAATAGGACAAGTGACGCGTTTTCCATAGCCTGGCATTTGTTTATCGGGGTGTTTACGAAATAATGTTGTCATCTCGACTGAAGCACTCCTCCCTTCTGTCATCTCGACTGAAGCGAAGCGGAATGGAGAGATCGTATAAACAGAAGTCGCCTAGTCACATTCGATCGGCGATTTCTCCACTTCACTCGTCTGACTCGTTTCGGTCGAAATGACATTATAGTTGGACTTTTAGCCAGTTTAAGGCTAAGATGTGCCCGTTATGTTGATTCAAATTTTACTGGTTTTAGGCTTTATTTTCGCCTTGTGGCTAACCTGGAAAAGGTTTAGACAACAAGTAATAACGCTATTTGAAGCCCTGGCCTGGAGCCTGCTTTGGGCTGGCGGCCTCGTGGTCTCCATCCTGCCCAAGCTGACGGAATATCTGGCCGCCTTTTTTGGCGTGGGTCGCGGCGTTGATTTGATCCTTTACGCGGCCGTGGCCATTCAATTTTTCTTGATTTTCAAGTTGTTTGTGAGCCACGAAAAAATTGAACGCCTTTTGACCAAGCTGGTCCAAGAGCAGTCGTTGCGTTCTGTCATTCCTGCGCAGGCGGGAATCCAGAAAGAAAAACAAAATTCGGATGGATCCCTGTCGTCGGCACTCAGCCTCCACAGGGATGACAAAAGGGGGATGGATCCCCGGGTCTCATCGAATTCGCTCGAGGATGACAAAGTATGAATGGTGACTGTCCGCTAGTCGACGTCATAGTTGTCTCGTATGACCATGCGCGATTTTTTGATAATCTTTTTTCATCTTTAGCCAAAGTGGATTATCCGAAGGATCGTTGGCGTTTGCACGTGGTCATCAACAAAGACGGTGATGGCACGCTGGAGGCAACTCATCGTCTGCTTGAACAATACAAATCTGACTTGCCGGAAGCTCATGTCTACGAGCCGCATTCTAACTTAGGATTTTCAGGGGGTAATAATTTGGCCATAATTTGGGCCATACAACGCGGGGCCGAATATGTTTATTTGCTTAACCCGGACACGATGGTTGATCCGGAGTTTTTGGCGGAAGTGGTCCAAGTCGCGCAAACTGAAAAAGGCGTGGGAGCTGTCCAGTCGTTACTTTTGAGGGGTGATAACCCGAATGAAATCAACTCGCGCGGCAATGCTTTGCATTTTTTAGGTTTTGGTTACTGCTTGGGAGATCATGAGCCTCGCGATAAAGCGCCGACAGAAGCTACCGACGTGGCGTATGCTTCAGGCGCGGGCGTGCTTTATCCGGTCAAGGTTCTGGAAGTTGTCGGTCTGCTGGATGAAACTTTATTTTCTTATCATGAAGATTTGGATTTGGGCTGGCGCATTCTGCTTTCCGGGAGGCGCAATATTCTGGCCCCCAAAAGTATGGTCAAACATTATTACGAATTTTCGCGTTCCATTACCAAATGGCATTGGATGGAGCGTAACCGCATCGCCGTCGTGCTTAAGAACTATTCTTTTTGGACTTTGCTCTTGATGGCACCGGCTTTGATCGCGACAGATGTGGCTATCTGGGCTTTGGCCGCCAAAGGCGGATGGCTTAAGGAAAAATGGAAAGCTTCTATTTGGTTTTTAAAACTGAGTACTTGGAGATATGTCCTGAGCGGGCGCGATCAGATTGGACGGATTAGGCGCGTACCGGACTGGCTGATCATAGAACGCATGACCTGGAAAATTGAATATCAGGATCTGAAAGCCGGTTGGGCCGAACGAATCGCCAATCCTTTTTGGAAAGCTTTTTATGTCAGCTATCGCTTAATAGTCAGATGGTAACTAAGTATTATGAATGGTCTACGAAATTACGAATTTGATACGAAATTACGAATCGGTTTCGGCAATTATTCGTATATTCGCGTAAATTCGTAATTTCGTAGACCCTATTTATGAAAGTCGTTCACGTGAGTTGCGTTGCGCCTCCCGAAGGCGGGGGAATCGGGGCAGTAGCCAACCAAGAGGTTCTGGGCCTGCGCAAACTTGGCGTTGACGCCGTCTTAGTCGCTCCTTCCGTCATCCTGAACGCAGGTGAAGGATCTGCGAAGCCTTTTGTCCGTCATGCTGAACTCGTTTCAGCATCTCACGAAGCTAATGGTGCGGAGATCCCGAAACAAGTTCGGGATGACGAGAGTATCATCCGTCTTCCAGCCTTGCGCATCGGTAACGTCGGACGGTTGATCGGCCTGGACAAAATCATTGAAGAGGCAGACGTAGTGCATTTGCATTACCCGTATTATTTTACAGCTGGCATGATCGCACGTTGGCGTCGTCAGAATAAAATTAAACATCTGGCCATAACCTTGCACCACGATGCGACTGATAAAGGTTGGCGTTGGTTGGCGGCAGAGCTGCAACGCAAATTATTTCAAAAACAAGTTTTAAACGCGGCTGACTTGCTTTTAGTCTCGACTTTGGATTACGCGCACCATTCGTCATTCGCGCCGTGGGTCAACGATTCTCGTCTGCATGAATTGCCTTTTGGAGTCGACACTGAACTATTCAAGCCATCTGTCATTCCTGCGGAGGCGGGAATCCATCCCTCCTCCGTCATCCTGAGCGAAGGCGAGGGATCTGCGGAGCATACGAACTTCAGTGAAGAATCTGCGAAGCTTCCTGTCCGTCATGCTGAACTTGTTTCAGCATCTCACGAAGCAAATAGTGCGGGGATCCCGAAACAAGTTCGGGATGACTCAAGAACCGTCGGCATGGTTGGCGTCATGGATCGGGCTCATCCCTTTAAAGGCGTGGATGTTTTGTTGAAAGCGGCCGCTAAACTCCCGTCAAATGTTCATGTTCTGCTTATCGGAGACGGGGACCGACGGGGTGATTATGAAAAACTAGCTAAGGAACTCGGACTAAGCGAACGAGTGCACTTCGTAGGACATTTGGATCGGAATAAATTAATCGAAGCTTTGCAAAGTATGGATGTTTTTGCCTTCCCAAGCACGAGCAATGCCGAAGCGTTTGGTTTGGCGATGCTCGAGGCTATGGCTTGCGGCGTACCCGTCGTAGCCAGCGATTTGCCAGGTGTCAGGGCTGTGGCTAAGGACGCTGGCCTAATCGTCCCGGTGAACGATCCAGACGCGCTGGCAGAAGGCCTGCGCCGCTTGCTGGACGATCCAGCAACCCGCCACAGCTTTGCCGTGGCGGCGCGGGACAAGGCTGTGAGTTACAACTGGGACAACCACGCGCGGGCTTTGCTCGAGCTTTATAACCAGATCCCCTCTACTCCCCTTGAAAAGGGGAGGTTTGCAAATCTATGAGAATCGCCATTCTAACCAACGCTTTCCCACCCTTGTCCCGCGGCGGCGCAGGCCAAATCGCGTCCATGCAGGCGGACTGGCTGGCGCAACATGGGCATGAAGTAAAAGTTTGGACGCCGGCGCCGTTTCCGGAAACAGAAGGACGCAATGTCGTCGAATCATTTAAGCCGCGGACCAGCGTGCCTTTTGCCAAGTTATCCAAAGCCGTCGCTCCAGCCCGTCTCATGTTCCACTTGGAGGATTTGGCCCCCAATCTCAAAGCTATCGATCAAATCCGCGCTTGGAATCCGGACGTGTTGCTTACGCACAACCTCACCGGTTGTGGTTGGGGCACGCCGCGCATTCTCAAAGCCTCGGGCGTGCGTTGGGTTCACATTCTCCACGACGTGCAGATGTTTGAGCCGTCCGGCCAAATGCGAGCGACATGTGACACGCGATATGTGACCCGTAATTCCCCGCCTGACATATCACGTATCAAGTATCACTTTTCACTAAAGTTGTGGCGCAATTTTTGGTCTACGCGACGCGCGAAAGCTTTTGGCTTACCAGACTTAGTTGTCAGCCCGTCCCAGTGGCTGTTAGACGTACACCGCGAGCATGGTTTATTGGCTAACGTCAAAACTCAAGTCCTGCCAAACCCCATCGAGATACCGCGGGGTTTTTGCGAAAATACAATCAGCGAGCAGTTAAAAGTGGTTTGCAATGCCCGCATGTCAGAAGATAAGGGTATCCAGGTATTACTCGACGCCTGGCAATCGCTCGATCCGCGCCCAGGACGTCTTGAGTTAATCAGCGGCGGTCCAATGCTCGCTAAGATCAAAAAATTAGATGATCCGTCCATTGGCGTCCACGGCCAATTGCCGCATGAGGAAGCCATGATCATCATGTCCTCGGCTAATTTGCTTGTCATGCCGTCCATCATCATGGAAAACCAGCCGACCGTGCTTTTGGAAGCTGTGGCCGCTGGCCTCAATGTCGTCGCCTCCGACGTGGGCGGCGTGCGCGAGATGTTACAAGGTTATGGCACCATTGTCCCGCCCGGCGACGTCCCAGCTTTGGCCAAAGCCATTCGACAAACCCTCAAAGAGCCAATCAACCCCCAAATCCGCGAGCAGATTTTGGCGAAGCATAATTTTGATGCGGTGATGGGGGAACTTGTAGGCAAATTAACAATTAAGAATTAACAATTAAGAATTAACAATTAAGAATTAAGAATGTCTGTCATTCCTGCGCTGCGCCCGGCCTATGGCGGGAACGCGGGAATCCAGAAAATGACGTAAAATAATCAAATGTATAAAACTTGGAAAAAATCATTGGGGAAATTAAGTGGCAATTTGACCACCAATGAATATATGCCCGAACGAATCAAAAACATCTTGCTTGATGAGGATTTGAGTTTGGGAAATAAATACAGACTGGAAAAGGTCAAATTCCCTAAATCTTTAGGCATTCTAGGTAAAATACGCGGCATGGATATCTTGGCCGGTCTGCAAAAGCTGCACAAACCCGGACATTTAACCGTATTCAGGGCGATCCGATTTCCGACAAACAAAAGAATTTTCAAGGCAATTTTTGAAAACGGATGTGCCTTGCCCAATTTCGAGCAAGAGAGGATTTTAGAGCTTTATCATGATCCGAAATACGTCCAAAAAAGAAAAGGCATTCAAAAAGACCGTAATTTTTGGGTTCAGCCGCAGGAAAGGGTAGTCAATGGATTACCGGTTTTCCATTTAGTCAACGATGCGATTCAAATTCATCATGCGTTCAGGCATGAGAGAGACAGGGTGCTGGTAATCGCTTTATATTTGCCTTACGCCTTGCTGAAGAATAAAAATATTCATTTGATTTCCAACAGCGCAATTGATCTGAATTACAGTGATCAAAGCCGCGACTTTGAGATCCAGGATTTTGTTTTCGACGGCCAAAGAGTCCAGGTCGCGCTTGAACCTTTAATGGCCCGCGGAATAGATTTGCATGAGATGTTCATCAAAAACCTACCCTGGGACATAAAAGGCTGTGACCGATTCGGAATAAAGCAGGATTATTATCTTTTGGACATTCACAGGATCAAAGACGACAAAAAGATTAAAAAATTGAGAAGCGATACGAAAATTTTACTGAAAAATAATAATTTTTTACATGGTTTTTTCGGCGATCAAAACGTCTTTGCGAGGAGAGCATCAAAATATTTACCTTTCGCATGTTTTAAAATTGAAAGATGACTATGTTCATCAGCGTCATCATCGATAAAAGCCTTGAGAAAAAAGATATCTTGAGTTATGACAGAATTTGATCTGATAAAAAAAGAAATAGAAAGCATTTTGCCAAATTCGCCTCTTGATTTTGAATTGCAGCACTCAGAGCTTGTGTTAAAGTGGGTGCTTAACCTTAAACCTGACGCAGATGAAGCACTCAAAATAGCGGCCTTATCTCATGATATTGATAGAGCGATCACTAAAATTACGGAAAAAGATTTGCAAGATTTTTCGAAAATCGATGAATTCAAAAAAGAACATTCGATCAGGTCAGCTCAATTCATCGGCGATATTTTGGAAAGACATGAGTATACTCAAGATATTATAGATAAGGTCAAGCACCTTGTTGAAAATCACGAATTTGGCGGAGATGAAGAATCAAGTATTTTGATGGATGCAGACAGTCTCGCTTATTTTGATTATAATATTCCATCGTATTTGAATAGAAACGGCAGAGAAAGAACAAAAGAAAAAATTAAATTCATGTATAAGCGGCTGTCTGCTAAAGCCAAGGTATCAGTTGATCAAATGAAATTTAATGATCAAGAAATTGCAGAACTTATTAAAGAGTCTATTTCTTAATTAAATATGAACAACGATAAAATTATTAAAAAGCTGGATGGAGCGAACATGGATATAGACCTCACCTCAGAGGATCAAACTTCATGGAAACAAATGAAGTGCCCTTGGAATGAGGCTGACGGAACATGCAATCACAAGTGCGCGGTTAAAAATATTTCAATTTGTGATTATTTTTGCGGGATTGAATATTTAGATACTGTTCTGTGCTGCTATCCGAATGAGAATACCATGGACGATAATGGATAGAAAAAGAAAAAGGCTCTCCGCTAAGTTGTGGTGTATAAACCACTGGCCGAAAGCCTTTTTCTAAGAGTAGAATAACATTTATACGATAGATGTCAAAGATGATTGTTTTATTTGACTTATTTTTTATTTATGGGCAGTATGTAATGAGTTATGCATAAAATAGATTTAAAAAATGTGGTTTGGAAAGAGGGCAAATTCTATGTAGCCCAATGTTTAAATGTGGATGTTTCCAGCTTTGGAAAGAGCATGAAAGAGGCTTTATCCGCTTTGGACGAAGCTTTGGAACTGTATTTCGAAGACGTAAAATCGCCGAAAATAAACAAAGTAGAAAGGCCGAAGCTTGTGAAGAGATCGATCTGCCATGTCTAAGCTATTTTCTTCCTCAGAAATTATTAAAGTCCTGCAAGCGCGGGGCTTTATTTATATTTCGCAAAAAGGCAGCCATGTTAAATTCAGGAAAACGGGCAACCCAACCCTAACAGTTATCGTTCCGGCGAGCAAAAAAGAAATTCCTTACGGAACTTTTAAGTCGATTTTACGCCAGTCAAATTTGACGGAAGAAGATTTTTAGAGAGATGGGATTATTTATTCCCCGCTGTTGACTCCTTCGGCTCCGGCTTCGTCAAATCAAACACGTAAATATTTACTTTGCCGTTATCAACTGACCAGGAAGCCTGGGAGATGTCGGTGATGCTTTGGTTGAGTTCGGAGGCTTTCCACCAGTAATCGTTGATGACCACGAAAACAAGATCAGACTTGCCGAGTTTAGCCGCGTCGCGGACAGTGTCCCAGGAAGGATCTTCGTAAGTCATTTTGAGATAAAGGGCATAGAGCGGGCCGCCGGTGGGGATGGGATAGAAAAAGACATCATCGGCGTAACGCTTGAAACCAAATTCTTTGACGGCCGCGGCCGAGACGCTTTGATCAGCTAGAACGGTGTAAGCGCGGCCTTTGGCATAGCGATCAATCCAACGAACAGCCTCCACATCATCTGCGCTGGTGCTCCAACCGCGGCTGGGTTGCACGGCGTCGTGTCTGGGCAAAGAGTTGTAAGCGTTGGCCACGCCGATGGACGCAAAGAGGATGATGGCCACAGCCGAAGCCAAAGGTATGGCGCGTTTTAATCTTTCGAGCAGATAACCCATGGCCGGGATGCTGCCGACTAGCAGTAGGAGAGTTGCAATCTGCCAGAGACGTTGGGCATAATCTCCTTTTTCATATTGGATCAAAAAAGTGAAATCACCGGCGTTTTCCAAAAGCCCGGACGCTAACCAAAGCGAGACAGCGCCGATCAAAAGGATGAGGATGGCCCATCGGTCATTGTTTTTGGATATGAATATACTCACGATCACGCCTAACAAGCCGATAGCCGGCAGAGAAATTCCAACGAGCGATGACCAGGCTGGCCAAAGCACGTATTTGTTGCCGAGCCAGGGAACAATTTTTGAGAGTTGGTCTATCCAACTGGAGATTTGAGTGACATTACCTATGCTCCAGTCAATGGCCAGCGAACCTTGATATTGGCTGACAAAGAAAAAGATGGCCGGGATAGCCAAACCCGAAATAATGGCTAGCGGCCAAGCCAAGTGTTTACGCCAAGTTTGACGTTCACCCAAAACAAATAAAGCCACCACGATCAGCGCCGAAGGTATGCCGGCTAAAGGATGGACAGTCATGCTCCAGGCGCAAAGCCAAAGCGGAGCGTAGAAGCTTAAAGTTTTTTTCCTGGCGCCTAAGGCTAGAATTACAGCTGAGAGTCCGAGGACTGTGGCCAGGCCTTGAGGCGTGGTGGCCACAAACATCCCGAGCGGGAAAATAACCAAAGCGGCTACGGCACTGCCCATCCATGATTCGCGTTTGAAAGCCAGAGCCAGGCTCGCGGGCAGGAGGATAGAAGCCAGGACGGGAACCAACCAGCGATCAATATCAGCCAAAGGCAAACTGCTGACGCGCGCCAGCCAAGTCGTAAAGACGTATTGGCCAATGTAATAAAACGGTTTGGGATTCAGGAAGCCGGTTTTGAGAAGAACTTGTTCGCCAGCCAAATGCAGGAAGCCATCAAAGCCATAGCCGATGCGATAGATGATGGGTGAGAGCCCGAGCGTGCCGGCCAGGGCCAACACGGCGTGCGAGGCCGTCAGAAGATTGGATCTGACGTAAATGGCCGACATGGCGCAAAGCGCCCAGAGTAGAGCCATGGCGGCTAATGTGCCGGCGGCTAAGAGCGGCCAGGGAGTGCGGATAGTTTCAAGCGTGCGGGCCTCCCAAGCGCTTTGTAAAACAAATCCAAAAGCGATGATGCCTGCCAGGATCAAAGCCGCGCCTATCAGCTTGCGTTGTTGGGTCCACTTCTCATTATCTTCCAGCAAGGGCTGATCCATCTCTGCTTGTTTCCAACCGATGCCGCTTAAGTGAGCGATGACCATGGCGATGATCAAAGACCAGGTATCAGAGAGATGGCCTAAAGCTCCGCCGGTATAAAACCAGATAGTTTGAATCACGCTTTGCACGGCCAGTATAATGAGCAGGCCAAGCGGCCACGAGACGGCCCAATAGCGTTCCGGTAGCAGATGTTTGCCAAAAATATAGGCATGAAACAGGATGGCAAACACCCAAAAAAATGGTTTGGCCAACCCGATATCAATCTTCAGGTATTCCAAACCAAGTATGATGATGATAAAGACAAGGCCGGCCAAAGCATCTAATAATTTCTCGCTCATACCACTCGTTACTTTTTACTCGTTACTAGTTACTGCAATTATGGTAGCATAAATGGGAAATTATTGTATGCCAACACTGACCAGCCGGAGCCTCATGACCAACGAGACGATTGTTTTGTGCCGGCATGACCGTGTCTTGGCCAAAATTCTTCTGCCCATTATCCCAAAGTGGGTTAAGCCTAACCACCTGACTGTCTTGCGATTTATTTTGGTGCCTTTTGTGGCTTATCTGACTTGGTCGGCCAATTGGTCCTGGTTGATTCCGGTTTTTATCTTTGCCGGATTTACGGATTTGTTGGATGGGACCTTGGCCAGAGTCCGTAAGCAAATAACTTTATGGGGAACGATTGCCGATCCGGCCGCGGATAAATTATTGATTGGTTCGGTAGCAGTTTTATTTTTAGCTAGGCATGTAAGTTTCCTTTTAGCCTTTACCCTGGTCTTTTTGGAATTTTTGATTATCGTAGGCGCGTATGCCCGCCAGAGGAGGGGAGAATATTTGAGCGCCAATTGGTCCGGTAAGATTAAAATGTTTTTACAAGTTGTGGGCATCGCGGGTCTTATGATTGCCAGGTTTGGGGATGTCCCTTGGTTGAATCCGATTTCCATCCTTCTGATTATTGTGTCATTTGGTTTTGCTATTACGTCTTTGGTGACTTACGGACTATGAATTTCTTCAAAATATCCCTGGTGTCATCCTGAACTTGTTTTAGGATCTCCGCACTTATGTCGGATAAGAACATGTTTGTGTATATTATGGCCAATACTGTAAATACAGTCTTATATATTTGCGTTACTAACAATCTTGAGCGCCGAATTCATGAGCATAGACAAGGCCTGGGAGACGGCTTTACTAAAAAATATAATGTTAAAAAGCTAGTATATTTCGAATCAACGAATGATCCGATGGTTGCAATAAGTCGTGAAAAACAACTTAAGAATTGGCATCGTGATTGGAAACTGAATTTAATAATGCAGCAGAATCCAACTTTTAAAGATCTATCTATTGATTTGTTCGGGGATGCTGAAACAAGTTCAGCATGACAATCGGTAGTTAGATAAAGTATGCAAAAGAAACAAGACCCGTGTGGGTCTCGGAGGAGGGACGGCGCAGAGAGCGTCGTTTTTTTGTGGAGGGAGGAGATCGTCAGCCGGTCACTTGCAGGTCCAGATGTTGAACTGCTGGTTGACCTTGGCGGGTGATCCCGAGGGGCAGGCGCAGGGCGGCTTGGCGGAGTCCTGCTGATCGGCTCCGTTGGTCAGGCAGACGACGTGGTCGCCGTGGCATTCCTGCGTCACGGACTGCTCGACGCGCCCGTTCTGGCTCTCAGATACCACGAGGTGGTAGCTACGTTTGGCCGCGCCGTCGCCGCACTCGTACTTCACGTCGCGGGCGTACATGACGAACTTCTTGAGCTCGCTCTTGGCGGGTGGCGGCAAGACGCTGGGCAGAGGGGGCACAGAGGGCAAGGCGGTTGCGGTGGCCGTCGGTTGGGCCGTCGTGGCCTGGAACGGGATCACGCTGGGCAGAGGGGGCAGAGCCGGGAGCGGAGCCGTAGCCATCGGCGCGGTCTCGGTCATCAGCGTTGTCTGCTGCGTCATCATGTAGTTAGAGGCTACTGTGTTGGCCATCTCGGGCAGGGTCTGCTGACCCGGCGAGAGGACGCAGAAGGTGGCAGAGGCAGGGTCGCTGTCAGGCATCACAGTCTTCCACCACGTGATGGCTTGATTGCCATTCACGCAGAAACACTTGACCGCCGCGAGCCGTCCAGCGTGCATCATGCCCTCGCGTGAGGGTGCCTGACCCTGGCACTCGGCCGGGTAGGCGGCATTCGGGGGTGTCGGCTGGTTGGGAGGTGAGTCGCCCTGAAGCTGATGACGATGCGCCACGCAGCTCGCAGAAGCGAAACAAGCAACGATGAGAGCGATGAGAACTGGAACGATCTTCTGGTTGTTCACGGAGCGCCTCCTTGGTTTTAGGGATAGCTGGTAGCTTGTAGACGATAGACTGTAGCCACGGTCATTCGGCTACCGTCTAAAAGCTACCGTCTACCAGTTACCGATAGGTCAACCTAGCATAAAACATGGGTAGAGTCAAGAGTTGGCTCTAGCCCCGCCATCTGCTACAATTTCCGAATTATATATAGTGAGAAAAGCTGAACTATGTTGCACCGAATCAAGATATTGATTGAAAAGCTTGCTCCCAACGCCTGGTTGGACGTTTATCATAAAATTTTGGCTAAGATGTCGTCTTTTTGGTATGGCCACCCCTCCCGCGAGTTGGTCGTCATTGGAGTCACCGGAACTAACGGCAAAACTACCACAGCCTATCTTTTGGCTAAGGCTTTGGGAGCCGATGGGTCTAAAACCGGCTGTACCAGCACGGCTTTATTTAAGATCGCGGACAAGGAGTGGCTCAATGCCACCAAAATGACCATGCTGGGTCGTTTTGCTTTGCAAAAGTTTTTGAGGCAGATAGTTGATGCCGGTTGCAAGTACGTGGTCATCGAAACTTCGTCCCAGGGTATCATCCAACATAGGCATGAACAGGTGGCTTACGATATTGGCGTGTTCACTAATCTGACGCCCGAACATATCGAGGCGCATGGCGGATTTGAAAATTACAAGCAAGCCAAAATAAAATTGTTTGAACATATCGCCGGCCTTCCGCCTAAAAAAATTAACGGTCAAGTTGTGCCGCGGGCATTTGTTTTGAATGTTGACGATCAATACGCCAAAGATTTCGCGCTTAAGGGTTCGCAGGCAATTTGGTATGGCCTGGGTCAAGGAGCTGACCTCAAAGCGGAGAACATCCACGAATCAGCGGATGGCGTCAGCTTTGTCATTCCTGCTTCTTCCGTCATTCTGAACGTAGGTGAAGAATCTGCGGAGCCAACCAACATCAGTAAGGAATCGGATGGATCCCTGTCGTCGGCACTCGGCCTCCACAGGGATGACAAAGTGGAGGTCAACCTCAAACTCCTCAGTCGCGTCAACGTCTATAACGCTTTAGCCACGTTGGCCGTCTGCCGCGTTTTGGGAGTTGATCTCAAAGCCGCTGCGCAAAAATTGGGAGAGATTAAAAACATGCCCGGACGTTTTGAGCGGATCGAACAAGGTCAGCCTTGGATGGTGATGGTGGATTACGCGCCAGAGCCGGAATCTCTTAAGAGATTGTATGAGGAAGTAAAATTATTGAACGCCAAGAGAATTATCCACGTGCTCGGTTCTTGCGGAGGCGGGCGTGACGTGGCCCGTCGGCCTGTCCTCGGAAAGCTAGCCGCCCAAAACGCGGCTTACGTCATCGTCACCAACGAGGATCCTTATGACGACGATCCGATGGAGATTATCCATCAGGTGGCCGAAGGCGCGCGACAAGGCGGAAAAAAGGAAGGAGAAGATTTATTTTTGATTTTAGAGCGCGGTCAAGCCATCCAAAAAGCCATGGACCTGGCTGAGCCGGGAGACCTGGTGCTTTTGACTGGTAAAGGCTCGGAACAGCGGATGTGCGTAGCCGGAGGCAAGAAAATTCCGTGGGATGATCGGGAGGCCGCCAAAGATGCTATTAAACAGACCATTGCCGAACGAGCGCAAAGAGCATAAACTATGCCCATAAATGAAATAAAAACCAAAATCCAAAAACCAATTATCAAATTTGGACATTGGTGTTTGGATTTTGTGAATTGCTTTTGAAGTATGTTTAGACTTGAATCAGTCATGCAATTAAAGGACGAAGAACAGATCAGGGCCATGGTGCGCCGTCACGCCGTCACGCTGGTCGGGAAGCTACTTTTGGCCATGGTTTTGATTGTCGTGCCCTTCTTTTTGCTTTTCCCACTTTTCAACCTGGGTATCTTTGGCGTCATTGTCTTTGCAATCGTGATTCTGGTTGGGGTAGTCCTGGCCGCTCGAACCTTGTTTGTCTGGGACAACGACGTACTCATCATCACCAACCAAAGGATTGTGGATGTTGACCAACGAGGCTTGTTCTCTCGCCATGTTTCCGAAGCGAGTTTAAACATGATCCAAGATGTGTCATGGAAAAAGCAGGGCTTCTGGCACACTCTTTTTCGCATGGGAGACGTCAAGGTGCAGACGGCTGGCGCCACTTCCACCATTCAGGGTGAAAATCTGCCGAGGCCCGAGAAGGTTCATGAATTGATCAATGATGTTAGGAATGAAGCGCCGCATCCTTCGGCCGTTAACGCCACGCCGGTCGAGAAAGACCGGAGGTCGCGTGTTAAGCATATCGCCGTCATGCTCGAAGAGGCGGATGACGCCAAAGTTATGGAAGTCGAGGCTTTGCTCGAGAAACAATCCCGCGAAAAGGCAGTGCAGAGTTTTTTTGAGAAATCCAATGTTCAGGGTTCGGGAGAAAATGTGCTAAAATAATCAAGTCATGCCTTTGCGCAAGCCTACCAATTCTCTGGTTTCGAAAGCTAAATGGCCGCTTTTCCTGATGGCTAACCTGGCGGTTTTGTTGGTGGTTGGCGTAGCTACTATCCGCGAATCGTATCGCGGCTGGACGGTGGATGGTGAAATCCGCAATTTGGAACAAAAAGCCCAGGATCTCGAAGGTAGGAAATCGCAGTTAGGGGAGTTGGCGACTCAGATGCAGGATCAATCTTTTGTGGAGAGGCAGGCGCGGGCCAAGTTAGGTCTGCAGAAACCGGGAGAGCATGTGGTGGTTCTGGAGGGCGTGGCGGCCACGCAAACCGCTTGGCAAATTGATGTCGTAGCTCCGCCGGCAGACGCGTCAAATACGGAATCAAATCCCAGACGCTGGTGGCGGTATTTTACCCAAGGCGGGAACAATTAACAATTTACAATTAAAAATTAACAATTAACAATTAAGAATTCATTTCTTATCGATCGTATGTCCAACAAGAATAAATTAATCACGTTGTTTGCCGTTTTAGGCGGGCTGATAGTCATTGTCGGTCTGGGTGGTTTGCTGATGTACGGAGTTTATTTCAAGTTGAATGACTCCGGTCCGACGCGGATTGCCGCGCGTATCTTTAACTTGCCGGCGGCCAAGGTTGGCAAGAGGACGGTCGCTTATTCCCGGTTCCTCTCGACCAGGGATGCCATTAAGAAATTTATCGGGAGTGATGCCGGCAAGGAAGTCCAGGCTGCCATGCCGTCGGATAAAATTCTAAATCAAAATATTCTTGAAAGGTTGATTAGAGAGGAATTGACCCAGGATCTAGCCAACCAAAAAAAGATAACTGTTACGGATAAAGATGTGGATGCCATTTTTGCCGATGTGGTCAAAGCGGCCGCTTCCTCGACCACGCCTGACGTAACCCAGTATTTATCCACTAACTATGGCTGGAGCGTGAGTGATTTCCGCGAGCAGGTTTTAAAACCGGCCTTGTTGGAGCAAAAAGTCGCGGTTCAGATGGCGCAGGACAAGCAGGGCGATCAAAATGCCATGGAAGACGAGCTCACGGCCATGCGCCAAAAGCCGGATGTGGTGGTTTATATAAAACTATAAACAGTGATCAGTGCACAGTGCTCAGTGTTTAGTATTGATTCTAAAAACGAAGAACCCCACCGCACAGCCAGGGGTTCTTTTTGCTGTGGGTGGGGATTGCCGCGAGAATTCGCGGCGAGGGTGGGTTCAGGTGTTGCGGTTGAGAATGGTTAGGAGCGAGTTGGTTAATTTGTCGCTCACGTATCGTGCAAGATTTGCCAGATTGAAGAGCGACTCTTCCTCGCTCCCCGGAGGCAGGTTCAGGCCAGCGAGGTCGTCCAACAGCTTGGTTTGCTCTTCGTTGGACAGGAAGCCGTCTTGCATGAGCCCCTCGATCATACGCCTGGCGTCGAATTCGTTCTTGAGCGGCATGTCGGTATTGGCAGGGCCGTCTATCCGCAGATGGTAGTAATCACCGTTAGCTTCGAAGCGGGGTGCATCCCGTCGTCGGAAGCCGAAGACCACGTTGAGTTCTCTCACCAGGTCTAGTTGACACTCGCAGAGCTTGTCGGCGCGTCTGGCTTCGGGCGAATCGCTGAGGCCGATCGTGCGAGGCAGGAGGCGATCTGTGTCCGTTGGAAGCAATATGCCAACCTCTACCGCGTGGCTGAGGAGGGTCTTAGCGCCTTCTCGCGAGAAGATGAGACTTCCGTAACTCGAGGTAATTCCTTCTGGGACGAGAACGACGTGGGCAGGGTACTCTGCGCAGAACTCCGATCCGCAGTGTTTTCCATCTTCGCATGACTCAAACCGCGCAGGCCCGGATCCTTCCTCATGCGGCAATGCGCCGCAGAAAATCCCGATCAGGCGTTCGTAGTTCGGATTTTTGGCGAGCGCCTTGGAGATCTTGTCGTAGCGGGTCTCCGCGACGGGGAGGCCGAGGGCGATGATTTGGCGTTCGAGCTCTGCCGCGCGATCGCCGTCCAGGTCGCCTGCTTTGATGGCTTGTCGGATGATATCCCGGCAGGCATCCACCGAGAACATATCACGGAGCGCCATCTTCTCGCCAGGATTCTGCACGACGATGCTTCCGTGCCGGTGCAAGTAATTCTCCACGATGAAACATCCGTGAATCGGCCAGCCGGCGCGGGTGGGGTGGGTGATGAGTCCGAAGGTGAAAGTTGTCGGAGGAAGTGATGATGGATGGTTGTGCGTCTCGCCTGGCATTTTGAACCTCTGGTTTGTGAGTGCCACACCCCTCTCTGCGGCACTAACATGTAAAAGTTGCGATGAGGGGCAATGAGGGCAAAGGATACTCTGGTTATCAGGTTTGTCAACATGTATAAGGTTACGTGTGGGTAGAGACGCAAAATTTTGCGTCTCTACATAAATCACAAATAACAAAAAACCAGACGTTAAGTCGGGTTTTTTGGGTGGAGCCAGCTCCGGGATTTGAACCCGGGACCTCTGCTTTACGAAAGCATTGCTCTACCGCTGAGCTAAGCTGGCGTGGCCTATCCAAGGCAAGGACTTTTTAGTATACTTTCCGCATGCGAAAGGTTTGCAATTTGATTTTGATGTCTGCAAGTTTACTGTTTGTTGGCTGGGGAGTCAAGGCGATGCCGGCTGTGGCGGCTGAAATGAGCGGGTACAGACAATTCTTCATCGACCAGGGCTTTTTAGGTCGGGCTTTTAAGTTGGATGTGGATGAATATAATCTGTCCTTGTCCTTTGGGCCGGAAAGTATTCCACAGCCCGGAGTTTTGCATGTTATCACGGAGGTCTCGTCGGCCACCAGCTCTAAGTTGGGCTATGCGCGTTTTGGGCGGGATGTGCGGGTGGAGTGGACGACTAACGCGGCCGAGACTCCTCAGACGATTGTTATTAAACTGAAAGATCCGTCTTGCGGCGTATCATCCTGGCATCAATGCGCGATCGAAGAGACTTACCAAGGAAATTCCAAATTGATAAGACCCAAACAATCAACTTTAGGTTCGGCTGAAGTGCAGATACGTATGGGCGCCACGGCCAGGTTAGTGGAAGTCGAGAATTATATGGCCGAAGGCAGTGCTTCGTGGTACGCCTATAAAAAATGTCCTTGCGCGGCTTCACCGGATTTTCCTAAGGGTACTTTGGTGCGGGTGACTAAAATTTCCGATCCGGTTAAAACCGTCGTCGTCAAAATTAATGATTTCGGTCCGGAGCGGGATATTTTTCCTGAAAGAGCCATTGATTTGGATAAAGTCGCTTTCGCCATGCTCGCCTCGACAGGCGCGGGCGTGATCCGCGTCAGGGTTGAGCCGCTTGCCCCCAATGATCCGGACGCTCTGGCTTACGGACGAAAGGTTTTAGCCGTCAAACCAGTCACGACCATCAAGCCGGTAGCTCCTAAGCCACAGGACGAGTGGGTTTTATAACCAAAATACATGATTGTTCTGAAACACGTTTCTAAAGTTTATCCGCCAGACGTGCACGGTCTGCGTGATCTTTCGGTGCATATCAAGCCGGGCGAATTCGTGTCTGTTGTGGGTACAAGCGGCGCGGGCAAAACCACTTTGGCCAAGCTTTTGATTGCCGAAGAGAGACCGACCCGCGGTACGATTGAGATAGGCGGCTGGGATATCACCCACATCCGATCGCGCGAGATTCCGTTATTGCGCCGGCAAATTGGCGTGATTTTTCAGGATTTTAAATTACTGCAGAAAAAAACCGTGTGGGAAAACGTAGCTTTCGCTCTTGAGGTGGCCGGGGAGACTCGCCGCCGGATTCACGAGGTAGTTCCGCATGTCCTCAAAATCGTTGGCTTGGATCAGAAAGCGCATAGATTTCCGCAACAACTCTCAGGCGGGGAACAGCAAAGGGTCGTGATTGCCAGGTCGCTGGTCCACCGGCCAAAGATTTTATTGGCGGATGAGCCGACCGGTAACCTGGATACCATCAACACCCGCGAAATTATCGACGTCCTCAAAAAAATTAACGCTTTCGGCAGCACGGTCGTCCTGGTCACGCATAATCGAGAAGTGGTCAACGCCCTGCGGCAACGCGTCATAACCCTGTCCGAGGGCCGCATCATCTCAGATCAAGCCGAGGGCAAGTATCTATTACCGTCTTAACGGACCAAACGTATCATGCGGACCAAGCGTCCTTTGACGTCCTGATCGTCCCATCGTCCCACTGATCACTGTCCACTGAGCCCTGAAATATGTTTATCATCACCTCCACCGTCAGAATCGTATCCTTCGCCTGGAAAAATTTTACCCGTAATCTCTGGATCGGATTGGCGACCGTGCTGGTGTTGGTTTTATCGTTGCTCTCGGTCAACGTTCTTTTGGGCGTGAACGCGGTTTCGGAAGCGGCCTTGCATCGTTTGGAAGAAAAAATCGACATCAGCGTTTACTTTGTGCCGAACACGCCCCAAGTCATCCTGGACACGGCGCGGACTTACATGGCCTCACTACCGCAGACTCAGGCGGTGGATGTCATGACTTCGGAACAGGCTTTGAATGATTTTAAGGAAAGGCACAAGGCAGATCCGAAAATTTTAGCCGCGCTCAGCGAGCTGGATCAGAATCCGTTGGGCGCCTCGCTCATCATCAAGGCTAAGGCGACCAGCGACTATCCGTTTTTGGTTGAAGCTTTGCAAAATCCGCAGTTCGCGAATTTTGTCGAATCTAAAACTTATGACGACAATGCCGTGGCCATTGAGCGCGTGCAAAAGATAGGCGAGTCGGTTCGTTATTTTGGCATTATACTCATCGCCATCTTCGCGGTTTTTTCATTGCTGATTGTCTACAATTCAATCCGGATCGCCATCTACACCCAACGCGAGGAGCTGGGTATTATGCGCCTGGTGGGAGCTTCCACGGCTTTTGTGCGCCTGCCCTTGATCTTGAGTGGCGTCTTACAGGCTTTGCTCGCCCTGGCTGTAACGATTGGCATAGTTGTTTTAGCCATAGCCTTTTTTGAGCCAAGGCTTAGGACTTTGTTTGACGGCGGGGATTCCGGCTTGCAAACATACTTTACGACTTATGGCTGGCAGATTTTTAGCATCCAAGCGTCGGCTATCGTCGTCCTGGTAGTTTTGTCATCCTGGGCGGCGGCCGGTAAATACCTTAAGAAATAATGCAAAATGCATAATGCATAATGCAAACTTTCAGTCGTATGAGAATTCTGGGTTTTGAAAAATCTCCCTTTGCTAAAACGGAAATTACCCGGTTGTTTGATATTTTGCCGGGGTTTATGACTGACGGATTGGAGTCATTAACTTATCAAGAAGGGAATTTACCCGCCGGACAATACAATCTCAGAGGCATTGACCACGCGCAGGTTCGGAGTTTGGTTTTACCGGGTGAGGACGCCAAAAAAGTTTTGATTATCTCTCCGGTTCACGCAAGCGAACATGAAAAGTTTTTTTACGCGGCGCGGTTTCTACCGGACTTGTTGCGCGTCTTAACCCTGCACGGGTTGGCTGATGCCGGAGAGGATGCTGTTCATGATTTGCCCGGGGAAGAGATGTCGCATAAGACTGAGATACTGTCTCAAGCTTTTTCGATCAAATCATTGGATGATACGCAAGAGGCCTGGCGCGTGGCTTTGATTAATCGTTTTTGCAGTCGAGGCTTTTCCATGGATCAAGCGCGGGCATTGTGTCGCGACGTTGAGGACGTCTTGTCCGAACTTGAGCCAGAGCTGGACGTGCCAGCCGCGGCTTATGATTTGAATAGGTGGCATCAAGCCGTAATCAAGCGTTTGGCTCGCGCCACGGCCAGAGACATGATCAATTCTAACGTGGAGGATAAACATGCCCGGGCAAGTTGGCTAAGGTCGGTTTTCCCCGAAGGACAAGAGTCAAATTTGGAACAGTCTAGCCATCCAGCCTTGTCCGTCGAGGTGACTGATCATCTCCGCGCTTTGCTCGAAGACGGCCAGGCGCATCGCGTGGCCTCATTGCACGGTTTGGCCCAAGCCTTACAAGATATATGACCAACCAAGCCTGCCTGATTATATTTAATCCCGAGCTCTTGCCTTTGGGAGAAATGGCCTTGGAAGGTTCGGCTTGCGATCAGATTAATCTCAGCCAAGAGGGAGAAACTCTTTTAGGCGCGCACATCGCGGAGTGGCAGACGCAAGGCTTGGCTTGTCAGCGTCCCTCTTTGATTAAAACCAATGAAGGCACGGGCTGCGCTTTTTGCAACGAACAAATTAAAATGAATTCCCAGGATTTTGCCCAAGCTTTCCGGTCGTGGCTGGAAGATCACGGATTTTCTCATCTGACTTTGCCTTTGGGAGCCATGGTGGCTTTCAGCGAAATTCAACGCATGGCTATTGATCCGCAAAAAAAATACGAGCTGGCGCTCATGTTGCGTGACTTACCCGTCCACAAGTTAGCGGGCTAGAAGTTTCTGGGCGATTAGGGTCAAGATGAAAATAGCTATGCCGCAAAGCACGATGACGGCTCCGGTCGGCAGATTAAGATAGATGGAAAGCGCGATGCCGGCTAAAACGGTAATTTCAGCGATGACCACGCTCCAGAGCATTAGACTGCGGAAAGAAGTCGCGAAGAGTTTGGCTGAAGAGACCGGAATGATAAGGAGAGCGCTGACCAGGGCAATGCCCAGCATTTTGATACCCAGCACGGCGGCCACGGCTACTGTCACGTAAAGCAAAGTTTGATAAAGGAAAACGGGCACGCCCGAGATCCGGGCGATTTCTTGATTTAAAACCATGAGGGCCATGCGTTTATATTCGGCCAAAAGGAAAATGACGATTAAAGTCGAAAGGACGAGCATGATGACCAGTTCCGACCACTGGATGGAGAGTATGTTGCCGAAAAGAAAACTGACTAAGTCTGGTTGGTAGCCGCTCTTGAGGGCCAGGAGGATGACGCCCGTGGCCATGCCGCCCGTAAAGATCAAACCGACTATGGCATCGGAGGCGATTTTAGTCCGGCGTTCCAGCCAGGACATGATGATGGCCAGGATGGCGGAAATGCCGATGGCCGTCAGCAGGGGATTGGTGTTGGTTAAAATGCCGAGCGCGACGCCGGCCAGCGAAGCGTGCGAGATGCCGTCGCTAAAAAATGCCATGCGGCGCAGGACCACAAAGATCCCAAGCAAAGCTAAAAGCGCGCCTAGAATAACTCCGGCGATGATGGCCCTTTGGACAAAGGGCAGAGCCAGCCATGACATCATAGCTTTTCGGAATTATGTAAATTCATATGCGGGCCATAGAGTTTGCGCATGACTTCCTTAGTTAAAACCTGGCGAGGCGGTCCGTCGCAAACGAGACTGTTTTTAAGGCAGAGAATCTGGTCCGCCAGGTCGTAAACCATATCGACCTCATGGCTAATCAGCATGATTGTCGCCTCATGCTCTTGGTTGACGTGGTGGATAAGCTCGTAAAAAGTTTTGGCGCCCTCGATGTCGATGCCGGCCGCAGGTTCGTCCAAAAAAAGCAGGTCTGGCTCTTTGAGCAAGGCTTGGGCGATCAAGACCCGTTGCAGTTCGCCTCCGGAGAGTTCGCCGATCAATTTATCGGCCAACTTATCCGCTTTAACTTCGCGGCAAATTTCTTCGGCTTTAACTGAACCGTTAGGCGCGGTAAAAGACAGAAATTCCCTGACGGTAATTGGCAAGGAGCGGTCAAAATCAAAATGTTGGGGCACATAGCCGATGCGCGGCAAGCATTCTTGGATGGGTTTCTGAAAAATTTTAACACTGCCTTCGTAGGGAATGAAAGAAAGCAAGGCTTTGAACAAAGTCGTCTTGCCAGAGCCGTTGGGACCGATGACCGCCGTAACGCTGCCTTTTTCAACCTCAAAACTCAAGTGATTCAAGATCATCTGACTTCCATATTTGACGGTCAGGTTTTTGACGGAGATGGCAGACATACTTTCGATGTCATCCTGAATTTATTTCAGGATCTCACGTAGCTTCGTGGGATGCTGAAACGAGTTCAGCATGACCAAGGGTTTATTGTGGTTATTTGAGGGCGTCAGCGATGACGCCCGTATTATACCTCATCAGGTCGATGTATCCCATGTTTTTTAATCCGCCTTCGGGATCAAGCACGGCGATTTTGAGTTTTAGGTCTTGAACAAAGGGGATAAGGCTTTGTTCGGAAAGTTGCGGCTCTGAAAAAATCATTTGGACATTGTATGTTTTGACCTTGGTCTGCAAGTCCGCGATTTGTTGAGGAGTAGGTTCTTTACCCGGGCTAATCTCGAAAGTGCCGACAATTTTTAGGCCATAGGCGTCGGCAAAATAGCCCCAGGCGTTGTGGTGGGTGATCAACTCTTTATGAGAGAGGTCACGGAGTTGATTTTTGATCTCTGCATTGAGTTTATCCAGTTGGCCAAGATAAGCTGACAGATTGTTCGCATATTCTGTCTGATGGGTCGGATCTTTCTGTGCGAGATAGCTGGCGATGTCTTGCGACATGATTTTAGCATTGGAAACATCCAGCCAATAATGCGGATCAACATTTTCGTTGGGAATGTCTGGGTCAATTTGGTCAGCCGGCAGGTCACGCAACTTGATACCCTGGTCCATAACGACGCTGGTCGCGTTGGGCACGTTATCCGCCAGGAGCTTGACCCAGTTATCCAGGCCATGCCCGATCGAAAAGATAAGTTTGGTTCCTTGCAGGTTACGGATCTGCTCAGGCGTCGGTTCAAAAGTATGCGGACTCGCGCCGGGCGGCAAAATAGTCTGGACATCGACATACGACCCACCAACTTGGGAGATGATGTTAGCCAGGGGATGGATAGTGGCGGCAATACGCAGTTTATCCGAAGAAGGATGAGCGGCTGGGGGGTTATTTAATACAACGAAGACGACAATCATCGCCGCCACGATCAAGACGGCTCCTCCGACGAATAAACTAATGGAACTTTTTTTCATAGCCACACGAACCATTGTAAGGGTTTTACCGGTTTAATAAAACCCCCTCTTGGGTAAGAGGGGGTTTTAGGAATTACGTCTCGGTTATTTGACGGTAAAGTCTATAGCCTTGATTTCGTCGTTCGAAAGTTTGACGGCAATCTGGTAATCGCCAACAGCCCAGCCCTTGGTAGGCATGCTGAACGTAAAACTACTGATGATATCGCCATCCTGTTCGACGGTGTTGGTGGCTGGCCCGACTTTTTCACCGGTTTTAGTGTAAACCAGGACGGCCTGCACGGTCATGTCCTTTTTGGCATTTTTAATATAAGCCGAGGTCAGAATTTGAGGCGTTTTGGCCGTATATTCCGCCTTGTGGGTTTCGACATAGCCGTCGCTACCTGCGGTGTCGTTTAAGCGGATGTCAAAAATGCTGGCGGCAGTTTCCGTCGGCGTAGTGGCTTCGCCGGTGGGTTCCGTGGTGGACTTAATTTCTGTCCCGGTTGGATTAACGATAATGGAAAGAATCTTCCAGGCGTCGTTTTCTTTAACTAGTTTATATTCGATGGGGGTTACTCCGCCCTCTTTCGATTTAAGCGTGCCTTCTAGCGTGCCCACGTCGTTTTCCGTCTTGCGGCTGGAGAAAGAGCTGGATTCGTTATTCTTGAGCGAAGGATAGGCATCGATAAATTCCTTAAACTTGTCCAATGAGGTGGAGTTTTGGAAATCCTTGGAATTATAAGAATAAGCTTTGGCGTAATCGCCGGCGCGCAAAGCGGCCAACTGCTGGTCCGCAACTTCGGCTATGCCTTTGGTCGCATAAAGAGCTAAGGCGATAATGGCCGCCACCGCCACGACGAAAACGCCGAAGGCGATTGCGCAACCAATCAGGACTTTTTTGCCTGTAGTGGTCATAAATAAATAACGATTAGGGATAAATAAATAACGTCAACAATTATAGCACTTAGGCTCATGAGTGAAAACTGGTGAATTAAGATTTTATTTCTTCCAGTACGACCGTAACGATCTTTTCTTGGCCTTTGCTCATAACTTTTAACTTGACCGTATCGCCGACTTTTTTGGTTCTGATGATAGTGGCGAGATCTTTGTCGCTGGTCAGTTTTGTTCCATCCACCTCAAGGATGATGTCGTTTTCCATAAGGCCCGCTTTGTCAGCTGGCGAGCCGGGGACGACCGCGAGATCACCTACCGCTGTTCCACGCTGAATAAGGGCGCCGTAATCGATAGAAAGGTTGTTTTTCTTTTTTAGATCTTCGGTAATCGGAATATAGCGGATGCCGAGGAACGGACGGACGATGCGACCGGTTTGCTTAACCGAATCAATGATATCTTTGACGTTGTTGGCGCTGAGCGCGAAACTGATATTTTCCGCTCCGTCAGTCGTGGCGACATTGATGCCTATAACTTCGCCGGCCAGGTTGAGCAGCGGTCCGCCTGAGTTACCCGGGTTGATGCCGGCATCAGTCTGGATGAGCTGGTCGAGGGCTTCTATGCCGCCCAACTGGTCCGTGGCCTGGATTGAGCGTGAGAGACCGGAAACAACGCCCACCGAAACCGTGTTGCGGAACTCAGCCAGCGCATTGCCTATGGCAATGACGCTCTGGCCAACCTCGAGTTTATCGGAGTCACCAAATGAGAGGTGGGGGAATCTTGAGCCCTCGATTTTAATCACAGCCAGATCAAGTACGGAATCGCGCGCTATGACTTTAGCGTCGTATTTTTTACCGTTATTCGTAAAAACGGTGTATTCAGCTTTTTCGTCCGCGACAACATGGCGGTTGGTCACGATATAACCGTCATCGGACACCAGAAAACCCGAACCGCCGCCGATTTCCTGCAACTGCGTGCCGTTTTGCCTCATCTGCGAAATTTGAAAGTCGCTGCCAAAAAAATCTCCAAAAGGGCTGGGGACGTTTTCGTAATATTGTTCGTAGACCGGAACATTTTTGGAAACAGTGATGGCCACCACGGCTGAGTTGGCTTTTTTAACCGCGGCCACCACCGCCTTTTCGTGGGTAGAGATGACCTCTGGCGGATTTTGATCCGCGGTTACCGCTGGGGAGGTCTGAGGTTGGTCAATAAGGGTGTTATAAGCTTTGGTTAAAACTTGCGGACGGTATTTGAGCAGGTAAAAAAGACCCGCACCTGTTCCGATGAGGGCGATAAGAGCCGCCATCACCCCGACCAATATCAGTTTTAAAATCTCTTTTTTATTCATATAGTTAAAGATTTTACCATTAATTACTCCCATACAAAAATCCCCCGTAGCTTTAGGCGAAGGGGGATTTGGTTCCGGGACAGGGATTCTCCGCCAAAGGCGGATGCGCCTCGGGCGCAGAACCCCGATTCACGGCTTCTCGCAGATCCGCCTCTGGCGGAAAAGGCCGCTGTCCTACTGTTCTAGGGATAA